>Ga0183096_1000023_pt1:0-190000 | contig 467539 bp, 478 predicted proteins | sample Biomet5_FD_127791 | JGI IMG/M metagenome (GOLD analysis project Ga0183096, IMG submission 127791) | Microbial communities from bioreactor (seeded with sewage sludge) at LBNL, California, USA - Biofuel metagenome 5 (version 2) (version 3) | ecosystem: Engineered > Bioreactor >...
TTTAGCTACGAATGGAAAAACAGCCTTCATAGAATGATATTTTCACACTCCAGCCAACGCCAAATAAAACGTAGCACATACAATACCACAACCACAAAGAAACACAAAATTATTAGAAAATAATGCACAGATGGTTGTGGGTTGAAAACTTCACCATAATATATATAGTGTAAATAAAACTTGTTTTCGAGATCTAATAAAGGTTTCGAAGTATTATTTTAAAATGATTTCATCCAGTTAAATAGAATTTAAAGCTGTTTTATAAGAACCCAATTGTTATGTAATAAGTAGATTATTTCAGGTATAATATGATCAACATTCCCCAACAAAGAACAGTATCGGTATATAAAATTAAGAGGATCTAACTAGAATCATTGCAGTTAAAATTAGACTCACAAAAAAACCGTAGAATTACCCTAAAAATCGTTTTAAAAAAAGATCAACAGTTCTCTTTATTATGCAGCTTCAACCAAAAATAAACCAACTATTTAAGTCTTTCGTTTACAATTAAATGACAAAATATTTTTATACTCCGAATAAATCTACAAAAGGTGATAAATCATGAAGTTTGGTATTGAATTTGTTCCGAATGAACCAATAGACAAGATTGTAAAGCTCGTAAAACTAGCTGAAGACGTAGGATTTGAATACGCATGGATTACAGACCACTACAATAACAAAAACGTGTACGAAACACTAGCATTAATTGCAGAAGGTACTGAAACCATTAAAATGGGTCCAGGTGTAACCAACCCATATGTAAGAAGCCCAGCAATAACAGCAGCAGCTGTTGCAACTTTAGATGAATTATCCAACGGTAGGGCAACCCTAGGTATTGGACCTGGTGACAAAGCTACCTTTGATGCATTAGGTATCGAATGGACTAAACCAGTAAGTACCATAAAAGATGCTATATCAATGATGAGCACACTCATGGCAGGAGAAAAAACAGAAAGCGGAGCTCAGCTCGGCGGAGTTAAAGCTGTTCAGGAAAAAGTGCCAATTTATATGGGTGCTCAGGGACCAATGATGCTCAAAACCGCAGGAGGTTTCTCCGACGGTGCATTAATTAACGCATCAAACCCAAAAGACTTTGAAGCAGCAGTTCCTCTCATAAAGCAGGGAGCTGAAGAAGCAGGCAAATCAATATCTGATGTAGATGTAGCAGCATACACATGTTGTTCCATAGACGACGACGCTGGCAAAGCACTCGGTGCAGCTAAAATAGTCGTTGCATTTATCGCAGCAGGATCACCACCACCTGTATTCGAAAGACACGGACTACCAACCGACACCGGAGCTAAATTCGGTGGAATGCTCGCTAAAGGAGACTTCGGAGGAGCAATCGGTGCAGTAGACGACGCTTTAATGGAAGCATTCTCTGTAGTGGGTACACCAAAAGAGTTCGTTCCAAAGATCGAAGCTCTTGGAGAAATGGGTGTAACTCAGTACGTCGCAGGTTCACCAATAGGACCAGACAAAGAGAAATCCATAAAATTACTCGGAGAAGTTATAGAAAACTTCTAAACTCTCCTATTTTTTCTTTTATTTTTTTGATTATTGGTTCTTGAAAAAAAAATTGGTTTTTTCAAATTGTGGATTTATTATAAGCTAAAAAATTTCTAAATTTCATATATCAAGTAAACAATTCGAAATGTTTTAGTGAATGTGGTAATTAGGGTTCCTGTTTTTATATTATCTCAAGGAATACATTTTGAAGTTTTTACAATTGATTTATATATTAGTTATGAATATATATTCATTCATGGTCAGACCTCAAGTGTTTAGAAAGATCTCTAAAAATCCTGAAATACGATGTTTCAAACCAGAAACTGAGAATTTTGAAGATTTAGAACCCATTCAAATTTCATTAGATGAATTTGAAGCCATTAGGCTGAGGGATTATCATGATATCAAACAGGTTAAGGCGGCCAGCATCATGGAAATTTCTCAGCCCACCTTCCATCGAATCCTTTCATCAGCGAGAAAAAAAATCTCCAAAGCCCTGATTGAAGGTAATCCAATAACTATTGTGGGGGACGGTTTTATAACAGATAAAAAGAGATATAAATGCAACGATTGTGGATTTGAGTGGTTAAGCGCTGAAAAAGAGTATGATAAATGTCTTGAATGTCAATCTGAAGATATAATGATGGAAGACGATGCGGATATAAAGATCAAAACTGATCCTGATATCCTTGAGAGAAGATCCTACGGTGGAAAGGGATTAGGAGCAGGTCCGCCAAGGACATGTAAATGCCCAAATTGCGGTTATGAACATCCAAAGACCAGAGGAGTACCATGTAGGAATACTAAATGTCCTGTTTGTGAAACACCACTGTGTGGATCTGATGAATAAAGATCAGAAAATTAAAATTAATATGAATTTTTACTTAAATCGGTGATTGAATGTCATTTATAGAAATTAAGAATGTAACGAAAACATTTGATGGAACAAATGTGCTAAACAATATCAACATAAATGTAGATGAGGGAACTGTTTTAGGAATAATGGGTAGGAGTGGATGTGGAAAATCAGCCCTTCTAAACATGTTAAGGGGAATGAAGGAATACAAACCAGATAAAGGAACCGTCATTTACAATGTAGCTTTCTGTCCAAAGTGTTTAAGGGTGGAACCTCCATCTTTCAACGGGAAAAAATGTAAGTGTGGAGAATTTTTCGAACCAAAATCAATAGATTTTTGGAATTCCAGCAGACAAGACTTTGCATCTGTTAAAAAAAGAATAGCCATCATGCTGCAGAGAACATTTGCACTCTACGAAGATGATACTGTTATTGATAATGTAATGAAGTCCATATCAGGACACGATCAAGAAGAAACACTGGAAATGGCAATAGAACTCATTGAACAGGCCCAGATGACACATAGGATCACCCACATTGCGAGAGATCTGAGTGGTGGAGAAAAACAGCGTGTTGTATTAGCTAGACAAATGGCAAAAGAGCCTATGTTGTTCCTTGCTGATGAACCAACTGGAACTCTCGATCCTAAAACCGCTGAACAGATTCACCATGCCATCATAGATGGTATAAAATCTAAGGGCATAACAATGGTCATAACATCACACTGGCCAGAGGTAATGCAACAACTTTCTGATTATGCAATATGGTTAGATAAAGGAGAAATAATTGAAGAGGGAAATCCCGAGACTGTTATCAAAAGTTTTATGGATAAAGTACCTCTTCCTGAGAAGAAGGTTGAGTTCACAGTGGGCGGACCTATTGTTGAAATGAAGGATGTTAAGAAACACTACTATTCAATTGAAAGAGGTGTTGTAAAGGCCGTGGATGGTGTTGATCTAACTGTTAACGAAGCAGAAATTTACGGTGTTGTAGGATTATCAGGTGCCGGGAAAACAACACTCTCAAGGATATTATACGGTTTAACTGATCCTAGTAGTGGGAAGATAGATGTCAAACTCGGTGAAAACTGGATCGACATGACAAAAAAGGGCCCACATGCCAGGGGTCGTGTCACACCATACCTGGGAATACTTCATCAAGAATACAGTTTATATCCACATCAGAATGTCTTAGGTAACCTTTCAGATGCCATAAGCCTAGAACTGCCTGCAGAATTTGCTAAAATGAAAGCAATTTATGTGCTTAAAGCTGTGGGTTTCGATGAGGAATATGCAACCAAAATTTTGACCAAGTATCCTGATGAACTAAGTGGAGGAGAACGTCACAGGGTTGCACTGGCCCAGGTACTCATAAAAGAACCTAAAATAATAATTTTAGACGAACCTACAGGTACCATGGACCCAATTACAAGGATCCAAGTAACAGATTCCATTATAAGTGCTAGGGATGAAATGAATCAAACATTTATCATCATCAGCCATGATATGGAATTTGTTTTAGATGTGTGTGATAGAGCATCTATAATGCGTGGCGGAAAAATCCTTAAAACAGGACTACCCAAGGAGATTGTTGACTATCTAACAATTTCTGAGAAGGAAGGAATGTTAAAAAACTAGATAAATATAAAAAAAATCCACGTGATTAAATGTACAAGGTTTATCTAGCAATTATATGCATATTAATAATTGTGGCAATATTATATTTGAATCCCTCAAGAAAAATTTAAATAAATAAATTGTTTTGGGATAAATTCAAATTAATGGTGAAAGTATGACACAAAACCCTGATCAAGAGCTTTACAAGCTCATCACCATATCAATATTGCTTATCCTCTCAGGATTATTAACATACTACTTCCACATAGTGATTGGTGAGGGAGTAATTTTTACACATTTCTTTTATTTTCCAATAATACTGGCAGCATTATGGTGGCAAAAAAAAGGCCTTATCGTCCCCATATTTCTTTCATTGATGTTATTGATTAGTTATTTTTTATCCCCAAATGTGAATTATTCAGTTTATGAGGACATATGCCGTTCCATAATATTTCTATCAATAGGTATTGTGGTTGCTATTTTAAGTGAAGTAATTGAGAAAAAAGATAACGAACTCACCACAAGTGAAAAAAAATTTCGATCAGTAACAGATTCCGCTGTGGATGGAATAATAACCACAGATAAGAATGGTGCCATTGTTTTGATTAACTCCAGCTTAAAAAGAATTTTTGGGTACAGCTTAGATGAGATCAAAGGACAAAATGTCACGATTCTGATGCCTGAAAGGTATAAAAAAGATTTTGAAAATAAACTACAAAAATTTAATTCCACAGGCACCCATGATTTAGATGGAAAAACTTTCGAAAGTACAGGGCTTAAAAAAAATGGTGAAGAATTCCCATTTGAAATATCAGTGGCTACATGGGATTCAGAGAATGGTCACTACACAACATCCATCATACGTGATGTAACAGATCGTAAAATCACAGAGCAAAAACTTCAAAAGTCTATAAAAGAAAAGGAAATGCTTTTAAAAGAGATTCATCACAGGGTTAAAAATAATCTTATGATAATATCCAGCTTGCTGAATCTGCAATCAGGATACATTAAAGATGAGAATTCAAAATTAATCTTCATGGAAAGTCAAAATCGTGCCAGATCAATGGCCCTTATCCATGAACGTTTATATCAATCTACTGATCTAAAAAATATAGACTTTGGAGAGTATATTCAAACCCTGGCTAATGATCTTTACAATACATATGTAATGGATCAAAACCTCATTAAAATGAATATTGAAACTGATAAATTGAACTTGGATATTGATACCTCCATACCCCTTGGACTCATCTTAAATGAACTGGTTACAAACAGTCTGAAACATGCATTTTCTCCCGGAGAAAAGGGAACAATAAACATAACATTCAAAAAACAAGACAATAAATATATTTTAGAAGTTAAAGACAATGGTAAAGGTCTTCCAAAAAATATGGAATATAATACAGCAGGTTCTCTAGGATTAAGTTTAATAACTAATTTATCTGAACAGATTGATGCTGATTTGGAGTATATTGGAAAATCAGGCACATTGTTCAGAGTTAGCTTCAACGATAAAAAATTCGTATGAAATGTTTCTCCAGTAGTTTTTAATTGTGCAAATCAGTACACCCCTAAAAATTTAAGAAAATCTCCATCATATTATGCTGTTTTTCATGCCATGAAGCGATGATATTTCTGAAAACTTTTTTGAGAGTTCGAAACTGTATTTTTGAGTAGGTGCAAATGAATTCTCAAATAATTGTTCATACCGGGGTAGGAGTTCTGGAAAATGATCTTCTAAAAATTTGTAGTAAACAGTTCTGCAATCTTGAGGTCCATCACCGTACAGAGTCAAACCAGAATATAAAACATAATTAGCACCATATTCCTTGGCCTTTACTATCATCGCTTCAATATCCTGTTTGGAATCTGAAATAAATGGGAGTACTGGCATGTTGATTATTCCAGTATTGAAACCAGAATCACTTAGCTTTTTTATGGTTTCCAATCGTTTTGATGGGAGTGATGCTTCAGGTTCAAGTAATTTTCCTATATCATCCCGGACTGTGGAAAAAGAAAATGATATAATGAGTCCATTGTTCAGTTTACCTTCATACCTAACCGGTAACACAGCTTCAGCAGCAATGTCAGTCAAAATATCCGTATCCCTAATTATTAGGGATGATTTGGTCAAGATATGAAGTGGAAAATGATAACGTTTTATTACACTCAAAATTTCCCTGGTAATTTTGGTTTGTTCTTCTTCAGGAGGGTAGGGATCTGCTGCAGATCCTAAAATTATAAAACCCCGTTCATCCCTCTTTACTGCGTTTCTTAGTTGTCTTTTTAATAATGGAACCGAGTTAATTTTAACTGCAATATTTGAACCATGATCACCCCCGTATTTACTTCCCTTTGTGTAGCAGTAAATACAAGCTATTGAACATCCAGCATAGGGATTTAATGAGTAATTTCCTAAAAACCAATCATCTTGACCTTTACTTTTATTAAGAATCGTTTTGACACTGATCTTGTTTATCATTACAAACCCTCAAACTGTTTTGTGACTCAACACATTAATAATCGATTTATTGACCTAACATATTATACTCCAATGCATCAAGATCAATAATTTACCTGTAAAAGCTTTATTTAATTTATCTTATAATCAGATATGTCAGTTTACCAGAATGCAATGAATCCCATATCAGGCGCTTAGATTTTTTTTCAATTCCAATATTATGGTAAACCAATTATGTTATAATGGATAAATATGAATACATTCAGAGTTAGTTTGTTAAAAATAATAGTTTAGGAGACAATTAATGTTTCATCTTACATCTAAATTGGTGATTTACAAAAATATTCAAGAAGATAACATCCTGTTCAGGTTATCTAACATCTGCCAACAGTTTGATGCTGGAGAGTATGTGAGAGAGGATCTGATATCTGATATTTATAATCAAATCAATCAGTTACTTGATCTTTCGACGCGTTATGGCTTTGACAAAAATCTGTGGCATAATTATCTGGCTTTTCTTTTAGCCATGGCTGAAAATCCTTTTACGGTTGTTTCTGAAAAGGTTGGAACTAATGAAGGTACCGTTAATAAATTTGTTAGGAACGATTTTTGCATATTCAAGCAATTATTTGACTATGATTTTTCTAAAATAGAAAATGAACTGGAAATTGACTGTTTTACTACCATCATGAACTATGAAGCTGTGGTTAAAAGTGAACAGATCTTCAATAAAAACGTGAGCAACAAGGTTCAAAAACTGAGTTATGCTATTGAACAGGCTGAAGATGATGAGGAATTATACAAGATCGTTACAGATTTCTACAGAGTTTATGGTGTTGGAGATATTGGACTGAATAAAGCTTTTCGTATTTCATCTGAGGATAAATCTGGAATTCTCTGTCCCATCACAACTACCAGTGAAATGGTGTTAGATAATTTAGTTGGTTATGAATCCCAAAAGAAAGAACTGATACAAAATACCGAAGCTTTTGTTCAGGGACGTAAAGCAAACAATGTTCTTCTCTATGGGGATGCTGGCACCGGTAAATCTGCTAGTATAAAAGCAATTTTAAATCAATACTATGACTCTGGTCTTAGAATGATCGAAGTCTACAAACATGAGTTCAAGGAACTGCCAAAAGTCATTGACTTGGTGAAAAACAGAAATTATCGTTTTATAATTTATATGGATGATCTGTCTTTTGAAGAGTTTGAAATTGAGTATAAATATTTAAAAGCAGTTATTGAAGGTGGTTTAGAGACAAAACCTGAAAATGTCCTGATCTATGCAACATCTAACAGACGTCATTTGATCAGGGAAACATGGAGTGATCGTTCGGATATGTCTGAGGATGAACTGCATCGTTCTGATACTGTGAATGAAAAAGTATCATTGGCGGAACGTTTCGGTGTGAAAATTGGGTATTATAATCCGCAAAGAAAGGAGTACTTCAACATTGTCACAACCCTCGCGAGACGACACCCTGAAATCAAACTTGCAGATGAAGAATTAAAATTACAAGCAAGTAGATGGGAAATACGCCATGGCGGAATGTCAGGACGTACAGCCCAACAGTTCATTGATTCATTACTTGGAACTGTTGATCAATCCTGATTCATCTTAGAGTTAAAATTCTGAATGTATTCATAATTTAGGGCTCAATTCATACATTTTAGGTTTCTAATCTTAAAATAATTTAAGATGGAACCTTCAATTTTTAGCATCTGATATTTTTAATTGAATTTTGAATTAGTTTTAGTAGTATGTACCCTATACTGTGTAACAAGTAAACATGAACATTTAATGTACCCACTATGTGGGTGTATTCCTAAGAACTAACTTTTATAATTCTTGTTTTTTGTTTTATGTTAATTTTACTTCATTTATAATCAAGGAATTTAACCCTACACAGTTTTATCAATCAAATGTACTATATTATTTAGTGAGATATGATAATTATTAGAAAAATTTTTAATCAAAAAAAATCATTGAATCATGATCATGAATTAGTTGGGCAAGGGTTTTAAATGGAAATAGAAAATTTAACCAGAGAAATTAGAGAAAATGCAATTGCTAAAATGGAAAAAAAATCCCCTAAAGAATTGGCTGCAAGCTGGTCAGGAGAAGATATTCTTTATTCAGGTAAAGGAAATGCTATTTACATAGTTTTACCAACATCAGGTTGTGCATGGGCAGTTTCAGAATCAGGGGGTTGTAGTATGTGCAGTTATGTTGCAGACTCCCCTTTGGAAGATGTGGCTTCTGAAGAACTAATAGGCATTTTCAAGGATTGTTTTTCTAGGTTTGAGATTAAAGAAAAAACCGCCGTGAAAATATTTGTTTCAGGAAGTTTCCTTAACCCTGTGGAAATTCCACAAGATGTCAGGAAGGAAATCCTTGGAATTCTTAAAAATGAGGAGTTAGTGGAAGAAGTTGTTGTGGAATCAAGGCCGGAATTTATCACTGAAAACGTGCTGAAAGATTGTTGTGAAGCACTCGGAGATAAGATATTTGAGATCGGAATTGGGCTTGAAACCTCCAATGATTACACCAGGGAAACAAAAATAAACAAGGGATTTTCAAGGGCAGACTTTGAAAAAGCTGTTGAAACAATCACAAAAACGGAATTGGAATGTGATGTTCGTGCGAAGGCATATTTGTTTGTCAAGCCCATATTAACATCAGAAAGGGATGCTATTGAAGAAGCTGTGAATTCTGCATTTTACGCAGAATCTGTGGGTGCAAGCAGAATCTCCTTCTGTCCAGCAACAATACATAAAGATACTCTCATGGAACTTTTATGGAAGAAAGGTTCCTACCAACCTCCTTGGATATGGAGTGTTATGGAAATTATACAGAGGGTTAGAAGTGAAGTTAAAATTCCGGTTATTATGGATACTGCGGGTTTTGGAAGTAGTAGAGGGCCTTATAACTGTAAAAAATGTAACTCTAAGTTAAAATCCATGATCATAGAATCAAATCTTGATCAAACCATACCTGAAACTGTAGAATGTGATTGCAAATCAAGGTGGAAGGCAGAAATTGATCACATAGACATCACAAGATCAACAACGGGAATATCACGAAGAAAGTAGATATAACTAACAGGATCAATCCTAATGAATGAAAAACAATCTGGAAAAATTATTTCATCTGATGGACTTATAGATTTCCTGACAGAACTCGGTAAAGCTCTAACTGCTTCAGGAATATCAGTTGTGGACATTACCTCGATCCTGGAGAGAATTGCATTTGCCTATAGAGAAGAAGCTGAAATATTAATATTCCCAACCATGATTCTCATAAAGATTGGGGATCATGAATCAGCCCCACTAAATGCCGCAAATCAAAAACCAGGCATGTTACCATTAAATCAAGTTTCTGAAATATATGACCTCATTTACACAGCAGAAAAAGCACAAATATCCCCGAAAGAAGCTAAAAAAACTTTGAGAAAAATTTTAGCTGAAAAACACTGCTTTGGACCTGTTGGAATTCTAATAGGATACATACTCTTTTCCATGGGCATAGGAATGCTTTTACAACCCACACCTGAACAATTGATTGTTTCTGGAGTTTTAGGAGCTATTATTGGAATTATCCTAATCTTGAGTAGGGGGCGGAATCGTTTCTTGCTTTTACTGCCAGTTATAGCAGCATTTATTGTTTCATCAATATTTTTATGGTCCTTAAAAACTGGTTTGATAGCAGGTTCTGTTACCATGTTGCTTCCTGCCCTTGCATATTTCCTTCCAGGAGCTACACTGACTACTGGCATGTTTGAATTAGCCTACGGCGAAATTATATCTGGATCAAGCAGGGTTATCTACGGATCAGCAATTTTATTGTTAATTCTGTTTGGAGTGCTTATAGGTATTCAAATAACAGGGTTTCAAGATCCGAAATTTTTTATCACAAACACCTCCAATGGCCTTGGATGGTGGGCTCCTTACCTGGGAGTTCTAATGTTCACAATAGGAATGTATCTATTTATGTCCATAAAAAATAAGGATTTACCATGGGTTTTGTTAATAGTTTACGTTGCATTTTTTGGTCAAACTATAGGAAACCATCTATTAGGAGGTTTTTTCGGAGCATTCTTAGGTTCATTGTTAATGGCCATAAGTGGTACTGTGGTTGAAAGACAAGAACATAGAACTCCAAGTTTCATTTCAATTATGCCTGCATTTTGGATCCTCGTTCCAGGTTCGTTAAGCTTTCTTAGTTTAGCTACATTGGTAAATCAGAATTATATAACTGCACTGAATTATTCTGTGGTTGTTGCAATGACAATAGTAGCAATTTCTTTGGGCCTGTTAATTGGAGCCGTTGCAACTGAACCCCTCAAAGGAATTAGTATAAAAAAAGAATAATTGACCAATATATGTAAACATCTATATCTTGATAAAAATTTATAGATTAAATTGGATCTTATTCTCAAGTTTAAGTAAAAAAAAATATATTTGAGGTTTAGAATTTAAGATCCTCCTAAATTGGTTTATTTCAATATAATATTTCCATTAATAACTTTTATGTGATAGAAAATGATTGGGATTAGCGCAGATTTTGATCCAGTTCATTTAGGGCATGTTAAACTAATTGACAAGGCCCGTGAACTGGCAGATAAAAAAAATGAAGATGTGGTCATCTACCTAAACAAAGGATTCAGTGCAAATCATGCTCCATTCTTTGTAAGTTATGATGCTAGAAGACGAATGGCACTTGAAGCTGGTGCAGATGAGGTCATACCCATTGAAGGGCTTCATCATAGATTGACACTTGCATACACCGTTCCCATCAGAATAGCCATGATGATTGAAGATGGTGTTGTGGACTACGTAGATGCAGCAGATGTATCTACGTCTCGAATCAAAAAATATGCCTCTGGTTTTGCAAGTAAAGGAATTTTCAGTGGGATACCGCGAAGTTTACCCAACAGAAACGTTATCAGATGGTTCGCTGTAAACGAGTTTTTAAAAAAGAAGTACGGAAAAAATCTCAAATTCCACATCATCCCAGAACACAAGATCAAAGGTGACAAAATTTCTGGAAGGATGATAAGAAGGGAAATTCTTGAAAACAATATGGAGATTCCTGATGAAGTGAAAAAACTTCTGCCAGATTCAACTGTCAGGATCCTTGAAAAAGAAATAAAAAAAGGAACTATACCTGGAAAAAGAAATATTCGAGATTTAACCAAACGTTTAAACACTTACTCCCGGGCAAATTTGAGCAACATAGCACATATGAATGCTGACGCTGTGAATTCAATTGTGGCAGGAAGAAGTTATCGAAATGAAGATAAAATTTGGGCATCATTCAGAATGGCAGGTTACGGCCCAGTACTTACAAGATTAGCTGCTAGTGCTGTTGAAATGGATGTATCAAGGAAAGAAGTTTACGATCTTATAAGAAAATACGAAGATAAAGGCATCATTCCACCAGATATGACTGTTGATCAGGTTATTCAGAGAGCATGGTACGTGTCTTCAATGTCAAGTAAAGGCATTTCCGCTTCTGAAGCCCATGAAAAATTTAGAAATGGAGTTAAATCATTTAAAAAACGTTTGAATCATTTTGATGCTGGAATGCATCTTAGAAGTTTTGAAACTGAATCTTTAAAACCAGATATGGATGCTATGTTCTATGTGGATAAAAATGAGAGGTTATGCTGTGAAATTCGGGCTGAAGATCGTAAGATTAAGAGTCCTTTAAGACTTCCAGCCCACCATGTCACTTATCTCAGGCTTTTGATCGATTCACATTTTATTCCAATCACAGGAAAACTGGTTCAAAAACCTGAAGGATGGAGAGTTAGAATTTTAGTAGGGGAATAAAACCCTAAAAATTTTCTCAATCCTATTTATCTACTTTTAAAATGTCCAAAATAATGGGGGCATCATTGAGAATTTATTAATCAATAGCCCCTTCGGAGTTTTTATTGTTTTTATAACTGGTTATCAGTCCTTTAACATATCTTAATGCCCATAGATATCCTATTAAACATCCTATGGCACCTCCTAACACTATTCCGGACCATATTCCATGTACTCCAAATTTCAGCCCTATTCCCAGGAGGTATGCAAAGATCAGGATGAATATGAGTTCCCTTAGGGCTGTGAGTATAAGAGATGTGAGACCTTTACCCATTCCCTGGAATACTGAGCTTGCTGAGATACCCATAGGTACCGTAATTAAAAACAAACACATTATCTGTAGGAATGCTGCTATTGAAGGTGCTAAGAAAGCACTCTGAGCAGAATATGAAAATATGGTAGCAATACTTGATGCAAATATGAATATTCCTAAAGATAACAGCACCGCTATTCCTACTGCGAGTTTTACAGAATAATTCAGTGCAGTTAATACGTTATCATATTTTTTAGCACCGTATGCTGCACCTGCCACTGTAATGGCTGCAGTACCTATTCCAATCGGAGGTATCATTGCAATCATCACAACTCTCCATCCTGCAGTGTATACTGCCACAGCTTCTGTTCCTCCTGTGAATACCAGCATCATGTTGACAAAAATCCCAAGCAGAGACATTACAAAGAATTCTGCACTGGCCGGTATTCCAACTGAAAGGATGTTTTTAACCACATTCCAACTAGCATTGAAATCTTTTCTGGATAATGATACATATGTGTCTTTTTTTAGGAGCAACCAGTACATGATTATGGTAGCGGAGATGGCTGAAGATATCACTGTTGCCCATGCGGCACCAGAAACTCCAAATCCAAAATAGTATATAAAAATAGGATCCAAAACTATATTAAGAATAGCTGTGGCCATCATGGCGTACATAGGTCTTTTAACATCCCCTTCCGCCCTCAGTACTCCGGATGCGACGTTTGCAAGTATCATAAATATTAATCCTCCAAACACTATCTGCCCATACTGCATTGCCAGTTCGAATGCAGGCCCTACACCCATTACTTTCAGTATGGTTGGTAGGATTACCATTAGAAGTATTGTGAGAAGTATGGATACTACAAATGCTAGGATCAGTGAATGTATGGCTGCATTGTCTGACCCTCTTTTATTGTCAGCACCGATACATCGGGAAATTAATGAATTAGCACCCGCACCAAGGCCATTACCCAGACCTACAACCATCATGAACAATGGTGAAACAAAACCTAGTGCAGCAAGAGCATTAGGTCCTAAACCCGCCACCCATATACTGTCGGCTAAATTATAAGCCATCATGAGTACCATTGAAAATATCATTGGAACTGACAGAGTCCTTATTGCCCTTTTAGGATCTCCAGTTATCATTTCTACCCTTTTATCTGCCCCAGATTTCGATCTTTCCATGCCAGTATTACTTTTATTCATCAGTTTAATTCTCCATTTCTAACATTTGTCATAGTTTTCAAATCAAATTTTTTATTATAATCTTAGGAAAAACAATGAAAATCCAAATAATTCTTAAAAAATAATTGAAATCTAGATTACTATGAAACTACAGTGCTTCCAAATTTTGTCAATAGCAATATAACTCCGCCTGAACCATTATAATAATTAAACACTGGTATTAATATTCTATGAATCACATTTTTTGTAATATGATATGTTAAAATTGATTAGTGCAGGATTAGGAGTTTTTTTCGATTTTAAGCTCTACAGAGATGATTAATATAGATGATTTGAATTGCATCTGCTAATAGTAGCATCTAAAAAAACTTCTATTGAGTTCCATGAATTTTTAGGATATTTCCAAAGGATCTTGTGAATATTCCCAAAATTAGAATTCTATGGAAGTATATCTGATCAATATGATATAAAAGTTATCAAATATTACAATTCAAAAATATTATAAAAAAATAATAACATTAGACTAGCCCCTATTCTCGACCTCAGGACAAGACCAAGTTTTACAAAAGCTCATAACCATGTTTCCACTGTCAGTTTTTATATATATCCTCCAACAATCATTATCATAGGGTTTAAAATTTATTTCAAGGACTTTTTTACCAACCAGTTCATTCAATGCTTCATTACATTCTTTTGCATGTTCTTCAAACTTCATGGAAATCCTCCGACTTTTGTATAATGAATATTATTTTGTTCCTTCAAGGAATTAAATTTATATACAAATAATGTCCCTAAATTAGAGGTGCTAATTTATTCTTTATTTAAAAGTTTGTAAACATCTGTATAGTTTTCTGGCCGTTTTGATGGTTTTTTTATGGTTTTTGAAAGATTTTTAAAAAATTTAGATGTTGCTTGTGCCATGACTGGATTTTGGTACTCTGATAGAAATTCAACTACTTCATCCATCTCCTCTGCCCGACGTTTTGAATGGAAAGCTGCAGAAACTATTCTTGAATTTGCGGATTCTATGAAATCTCCAGTCTCAGTTTCTGAGATGCATTCTAAAACCTCTTCATTTATGCCTAATTTGTATGCATGATACATGGACTCGTACAGGAGTGCTGAAACTCCCTTGGTATAAACACTTCTAATGAGTTTAATTGTTGAAGCATCTCCAACATCATGACCTACCACTTTGATGTTCATTCCATGCTGGTTTAAGTTTAAAATTTCTTCTGCTGAACTGCCAGAGGCAATAATTTTAACATTCAATCCATTCCTTTTAACAGATCCTATTATTGCTGCATCCACGGTTTTCCCATTTTTAATCTCATATAAAGCAGTTTTAACAGTTTTTGGAGATATGTTGTTAAGATCAACGTATATTCCTTTTGAGTGGTTGCCTACCTTTTTTGCTACTTCAACTGCCATTGAAGGCACCACCGATGAGAAAAGTATCTCAGATTTTTCTGCAAGTTCTCGGTAGGTATTACACAACTTCACACCAGAATTAACTGCATTTTCTACTGTTTTAGGACTTCTTCCACTTAAACATGTGTAAACATCCACATCATTCGCTTTAAGACCTGTTGAAAAGGTTGATGCTACTTCTCCAAATCCCAAAAATCCCACACGCATTTGTATCACCTTGAAAATATTTCAAACATTTTTTTTGTACAATTATTTTTACAAGTAGCCCGTTAATAAGTAGATCCCTGCAATAACTATCATTGCCCCTGAAATCATTCTAACTGTATCGTAATGCTTCATCAATCCCTCAAGATTTATCTTAGATGTTAAAAGTGCAAGGATGAAAATTGAAAAGCTGAATCCTGAAGAGTATATTATCATGTTTAAAATACTGTAAAACCAATTTCCTGTTGATGCACTGTACGCTGCAACTGCCACAATGTATGGACCATAACATGGAGACCATGCAATACATGTCAAAATACCTGCAATCAATGGTTCAAATCTTTTATTTTCATTTTTCAGGTTATATGAAAACTTGAAGGTGTTTTTGTTCATTATGAAAAGTATTCCCATGAATATTATTAAGATTGCAGCTAAAACCCGGAAGTAGAAAAGATAATGAGTTATTGCAAGGGTAAATATTCCTGTTAATAGTGTTAAAACTGCAAATACCAGGAAGAATCCTGTTGAAAAAATTAGGATTTCGGAGTGATCTCTGTTTAAAAGTGAATGAGCCACAACAATTGGGATAAGTGGAATCACACATGGAGAGATTACAGAAAGAACCCCTGCAGTGAATGAAGCTAAATAACCAAGATCCATGATTTACCTCATAGTATAGACAACAGTTGGGATGAACTTTGATATCCTTCCACTCGTTTAATTTCATTACCATTTGAATCCATGATGATCAGAGTAGGTAATCCATAGACACCATACTTGGAAGCTAGATCAGGATTTTGATCAACATTCACCTTCACAGCCACATACTTCTGTGCCATTACCTGCTTAACCTTAGTATTTGTGTAGGTTTTTTCATCAAGTTGTTTACAGTAGCCACACCAGTCAGCATAAAAATCAACAAATAACAGTTTATTCGAATTTTGTGCTGTATTCATGGCCGTATTTAAATTAGAATTCCATTGTATAGCTGATTGATCAGTCTGGGCAGTATTCTGTGTTTTGGATGTTTTTTCCAGATTATTCACCGCAAATACTATTAAAATTCCTAGTATTACAATCCCCAGAATTATCAATATCTTCTGATTAAAATTTAGCATTAAACTGCTCCTTTATCCCAGTAATATTCGTATGAATTTTAATTGTTTAAATACAGAATGAATTTTTTGAATTGGATCGTTAACATGATGAAATTTTACGGTTTTTATTTGAATATTTTATGATCATTTCTTTGGATTTAGTTTGAGCACAACGTTGTCCCCTACTTCAACACCTATATCCCTTGCAACAGGTTTACATTTAGCATTTAATAGGCAGAACACTGGTTTTTCTTTGAGATCCATTTCACTTAGACCTTCGTAATTTCCAAGTCCCTTGGCAATTACCATATCTGATTCATCGAATTTATCCATGAACTGTTGAGATACATCTTCACTAATTATTCCTATGGAATCTGTTCCCGTTGTTGTGAGCTTTGAAACTTGATTTAAACCTATTTTCAATGCATCTTCAATGCATGCATCGTTTAAAATTGGTTTAGCCTTGAGTGCTACAGTTATATCCACATCATAATCTGCCAATTTACTAATTAATATTTTGTCCATAACTATTTCACCAATGTTGTCAGCAAGGTAGAGAACTGTTTCTGATTTTTTGAGTTCAGTTTCAAGTTCAAATGAATCATCAACTGCAGGTTCTTTTTGCATGGTTGAAGCTATTAATGATTCCATGTCTGTTTCTAATCCCAGAGCTCCAAAATCAATGACATTTCCTGCTATTGCCACTTTAAGATAATTTTTTAGACTGGCATCATCTTCAATTATTTTTTCAACCATAGGTATATATTCACAAGCGATATCGTTGGATATTTCCCTTTCTTTATGGTAGGGGTCAGGATTCCCAGTTTTGTTTTTTATGGTCCTGTGAATCTTAGTTCCTATGACATTGGAAACTCCTCCCCTTCTAAAGTTTTCTGATACAATTTTTATTAATTCTTCGGTAACATCCATCTTTAAATCTTCATCATCAGTTGCAAGGTCTAAAGCTTCTTTTGATTGTCTTAAAAAACAGGCTGCACATTCATAGTGTACTTTCATTCTTATTCTCCATTTGTTTACAGTTTCCAATTGCTTGGGTAGTGATGGTTTTATTTAGTTTCCTTTTTTTTGTTAAATTTTTGTTGGTATTGGTGTTAGGCACAATACGAAAATAACCAACATAAGCGCCGCAATAACTTTTCTTCTAGAACTCAGATCAGATACATCGTCCAGTGCTCCAGGATGCCTTCTGTTGATATAAAGAATTAACATCATGAGAACTGCCATGGGAATCCATCCAAGGACTATGGTGATTAAAACTCCCACCAGAGATATGATACGATGCACATTCTCATTGAATACTGATCGAACTATATGACCTCCATCTAAGAATGCAACAGGCATCATGTTAAGAAGTGTTACAATTATTCCAACCCAACCTGCAAATAGTATTGGATGTATCTGCAGTTCGTAACCTGCAGGAATTGGGGGGAGTAAAAAATACATGAAAATGCTCATTAAAGGTGATGGATAAAAAACCGTTGTTCCAGGGATTATTGGAACTATTTTTGATAGAGAAATACCAATTATTAGCACGGGTATTGTTACTAAAATTCCAGCCAATGGACCGCTGTACCCAAGATCAAAAAGTGCATTCTTATTGTGTATGGGAGATTTGACGTTTATTACTGCTCCAAATGTGCCGATTAATGTGGGTGCAGGTATGAAGTATGGTAAAGTTGATTTAACCCCATGTTTTTTTGCAGCAAAGTAGTGTGCAGATTCATGCACTCCTAATATCCCCAATAAAGCACCTGCAAATGCAACACCATCCCATACATTTCCCCCTGCAAATTGGTAGCCCGCATATATTGTTGTGGCGAGGGTAGCCACAAAGAGTATAACATTTAGATGTACCCTTGATTCTCCTACTTCTTTTTTATCTGCTATTCCAATTCTGTAGTTATCTGCGTATTTCTCAATAAATGGCACGTAACCTATTTCATCGAGATCTTTAATCAGATCCTCAAATTTGTGGTAATCGTAGTCATGAACAACAAAAAAAGAACCTTCGGGAGTTTTATGGAATCCTCCTAAATCAAAATATCTGGATATGTATGTTTCAATTAGTTCGTAGTCCCTCAATTATAATTCGCTCCCTGATTGAAAAGATTTGGAAAATTAGGTTAATATTTTTTTATCCACCGTAGATCACTTGTATTACTTCGATTGAATCTCCATCTTCGAGTACTTCTTCATCTATAACGATATAATCATTTTTTTTAACCACAACTGTTTCTACTGCTATGTCCATTGATTCTAAAAGATCTTTTATTGTTTTCTCTTCAGATACTGTTACTGTATCTTCATTGTTTCCTACCTTCACATTGATCTTCATAGTTGTTCTCCATTTCTCTTTTAATATGTGTATCAGATTAAATTATTGGTTGTGTATTTCATCTTTAACTTTGGTCTTCCCATTGTTTAAGGAAACTACATGCTTTACACAGTTTTGATGCGCTGGGCTCCCCACATATTTCACATTCATCAAAAACTGATTCCTTTCCAAACTCTTTTTTAAGTACTGGTTTCATTCTATCGAATCCCCTGAGTGTGGAGTACATTATTGTTGGATGATCATTTGTAAGTTGTTTAAGGAAAGTTCCAATCTCGGCTCTGAAGGACTCCCCAGCATATGGACAGCCCGCAAAATGTACATCAAGTTCCTTTGCTATCACATAAAGACCTATTTCCCTTTCTGGGATTTCTCTAAGGGGTTTTATTTTTACTGTGAATTTTTCACTCTTTGATTGTGATTTTGGACCAATTCTTGTTAAATTTTGTATGTTGCCTTCAAGGTAACTCATCACAATTGATTGGGTTTCGTCGTCCAGATTGTGCCCTGTTGCTATCTTAGTTGCACCCACTTCCCTTGAAACCCTGTTGAATATCCATCTTCTAAAAACTCCACAGTATGTACAAGCATTTCGTCTTGCATCCTCTGAATTATTTTGGATTATTTTATCAAGAGTTGTTCCAAAGTATTGTTTAAAACTGACAACTTTATGTTCCACACCATATTTTTCAGCATTTTTTATCGCGAGTTCGACTCCTTCTTCTCTGTAACCTTCTATCCCTTCATCTATAGTCACAGCTACAAGATCGATTATTCCCCTATTTTTAAGGGTGCTCAGAATGTCCAGAAGCATTACACTGTCTTTACCACCTGAAAGACCCAATAATACTTTATCTCCCTTTTCTATGAGTTTTTGCCTTCTAATATCCTTAAGTACCTTATTTTTTGTGGATTCTATGAAGCAGTTGCTGCAGAGTTTTTGACCAGATTGTTTTTTCTTTATTATAATTTCCGGACTTCCACATTTATCACATACATTCATTTTTGTTCTCCTGATTGATCTAGTATCCTTGACTTTAAATCCTTTGAAAAAGTGGAAAATCCTGTAAGTATTTTTTGTTAAGTTTAGCTGCAATTTCAGCCTTTTCAAGCTCGGAACCTAAATATGTCGCGTGTTCTATCCGAGTTACAATTCCTCTTTTAATAATCTCATCATATACTGCCTTGGCTGTTTTACCTTTAATTATTAATTGGGGTTTCATTTTTATGTAGTGGACTGCTACCACTTCCCCATCTTCTGCCATGATCTTGAAACTTCCAGATGGATCCTGTTTGAATGTGTAATCTTCTTCTCCATCCACCTCTGGAACATCCAACATCAACTCTTCTATTATACTGTCCTTTTTTCCCTTGTCCTTGTACAAAACCAAGTTTATTCCAAGATCTTTGGGAATTGATTTCCGATTTTTGGCTAAAAACATCATTTTTGAAGAGATTGCTAGTTCCTTTACACTTCCTAATGTTTTTCCACTTTCTTCGGGTGTGAAAAGTACACTTACTCCTAACTCCATTCCAATACCTGCTAGAAGTGAATTTACTCCGACAGAATCGGTATCTAAAAGTTCAGTCACATTTCCCACTCCAAAAAAGACAGGTTCCCTGTTATTTTGTTTGAATTTGTGGCAGGCCATGAAGGAGTCAAATATGCTGTGACTGTTTACTGGATCCAGGATGAGATCTGCAATCACATCAATACCTGCACATTTTTTCCTTAGTTTTTCTATCGAACCTACCCTCTCATCAACGGTTTTTGGAACCCAATTTTTGCTGTAATCTGTTGGGAGGATGACTGCAGGAATATTTTTTTCTTCAAGGTATGGTAGTACTTCTTCACAGTTTCCATGATCCAAACTTAAAACTAAATCCACTCCACTTTTTACTGCTGCTTTAATTTCCTTTGGATTCAAGGTATCAATACTCACTGCCACATCGAGGTTGTTTTTCAGTAGTTTAACCATCTTCGGAATGCGTTCCAGGTGGTTTTCACCAGCTATCATTCCAAGATCAACCATGTTGGCTCCAGATTCAACGAAATACTTGGCCCTTTTTAAAAGTTCAGAATCACTTAAAAGTGGAGCATTCGCAATTTCTGCCAACACCCTCATAGGAAAATCTTCTCCAACGGGCAAATTTCCCACTAAGATATTTTCAGGCTTTTTTAGTAGTTTTTTAATGTTTGTTTGATTATTCTCAAATTCTTGAATGAAATTTAAAGCTTTTTTCCGCTGTTCTTCTTCGATAAATTTATCAGCAGATATTTTTGTTGAGAGATTTAAATTTTCGATTAGATCCAGTACCATTGAAAGATCGGCAGCATCAGTAGGTCCCTTGTAGGTTTCAATTCCTGTTTTTTCCTTGACATATGCAACATCTTTTCTTACTAGACCTGGCGTAAGGATGAGATCGAAATCATCAAGATCAAATGTATTAATATGATCCGCCATACCCTCATTTAGTTCATGTTTTCTCCCATATTTTACAAGCTCCTCCACTATCCGTTTTGGAGTTAAAAATGCTGCAATAGGAGTATTTACAACATGAACGTGAATTTTATGTTTAGATTTGCTGGTTTCCTTTTTAACAATCGGACTTGCCAGATTTGCTGTGATTATTAGGACTTTCATAAACATGCTCCATAGCCAATTTTACAACGATCAATTACTATTAAGATCGTTACCAACATGTATATATATTACAATTTATAATGATTAACTATGAGGAATGGAGGTATAAGTGATGATTGAAGTTCGATTTCACGGACGAGGGGGACAAGGCGCTGTAACAGCAGCCGAAATTTTGGCCAAAGCGGCTTTTGAAGATGGCAAATACTGTCAGGCATTCCCATTTTTCGGCGTTGAAAGAAGAGGCGCTCCTGTCATGGCGTTCACTCGAATAGATGATAAGCCAATAAGAAGGAGATATCAAGTTTACAATCCAGATTATGTTGTTGTTTTGGATGATGGACTCCTTGAAGTCGTGGATGTATTTTCAGGCATTAAGGAAGGAGGAAGTGTTATTATAAACACCAATAATGGTGTTGAAACTTCAAACGGTGTGCAGATCAATAAGATCGACGCTACAGGAATAGCATTGGATATTCTGGGCGTTCCCATAGTTAACACCATACTTTTAGGAGCATTTGCAGGAGTTACTGGACAAGTTTCAATTGAATCCCTTGTAAAAATAATTAACGAAACATTCAGTGGATCCGTTGCAGAGAAAAATGTAAAAGCTGCTAAAATGGCATACGATGCTGCAAAAAAGGGATAAAATAAAATAATATTAAAGGTGATTTCATGGTAGCAATAGGAGCAGCTGTTAAAGAACCGGGAAGTACCCGTAAAAACAAAACAGGTAGCTGGAGAACATTTAAACCTATCCTCGATAAGGAAACATGTATTGAATGCGAGAATTGTGTTATGTTCTGTCCTGAAGGATGTATTGATAAAAATTATGATATAGACTACGATTACTGTAAAGGATGCGGAATATGCGCAGAAGAGTGTCCAGTTAAGGCAATAAAAATGGAGAGGGAATAAAAATGGTTCTTAAAGTTATGTCATCAAACCAGGCAATTGCAGAGGCAGTTAAGCTTGTAAAACCAAAAGTTATCCCTGTTTATCCAATAACACCACAAACAACTATATCTGAGTATTTAGCAAAATATGTGGCAGATGGAGATATAAAAGCCGAATACATCAGAGTAGAATCTGAACACAGTGCAATTAGTGCTTGTTTAGGTGCCTCCGGTACTGGTGTAAGGGTATTCACTGCGACATCATCCCAGGGACTGGCACTCATGCACGAAATAATATTCGCTGCAGCCGGTTTAAGGGCACCAATAGTCATGGCCGATGCTAACAGAGCACTTTCCGCACCTTTAAGCATATGGAACGACCAACAAGATTCAATATCTGAAAGAGACTCTGGTTGGATGCAAATATATGCAGAAAATGGTCAGGAAGCACTTGACTCTGTACTCATGTCATACAAGGTATCAGAAAATAAGGAAGTTCTGTTACCAACCATGGTATGTATCGATGGTTTCATACTAACACACACTGTAGATCCAGTGGATGTTCCTGAACAAGAAGAAATTGATAAATTTTTACCTGATTACAACCCAGAACATGCCTACTTAGACCCTGAGAGGCCAATGTCAATAGGTACATTCACAGATCCAGATTACTACATGGAAGCACGTCATGATATGGAAGTGGCCATGGAAAAAGCAAAAACTGTTATTTCAGATGTAAGCCAAGAATTTGCAGAAACATTTGGAAGGAAGTATGAATTTATTGAGAAGTACAGATCAGAAGATGCTGACACCATACTGATTGCCATGGGATCCATATGTAGTACTATAAAGGATGTTATAGATGAACTTCGAGAAGGGGGAGAAAAAGTAGGGCTCGTACGTGTGAGAGTATTCAGGCCATTCCCAGTAGAAGAAATCTACGAAGCAATTAAAGGAGCATCCCATGTCGGAGTAATTGATAAAAACTTTTCATTCAGTATTGGAGGAGTGCTTCACAACAACATCAAATCAATGATGGATGTAAACGCCGCAGGATTTATTGTTGGCCTTGGTGGAAGGGATATAAAACCTTCACACATCAAAGAAATTGTTGAAAAGACAAAAAATCCTAGTAACAAACCCCTGTGGATAGGACTGAAGGAGGAACAATAAAATGGAATTACCTGAAAAAGAATTTCTTGCACCGGGACACAGAGCATGTGCAGGATGTGGAGCAACTATTGGTGTAAGGCTAGCACTTAAAGTGCTTGGTGAAAACACCGTAGCAGTGTCTGCAACAGGATGTTTAGAGGTCATTACCACTCCTTATCCAGAAACTGCTTGGGAGATTCCATGGATGCATGTTGCATTTGAAAATGCAGCTGCTGTTGCATCCGGTGTTGAATCAGCCCTCAAAGCTCAAGGAAAAACCGATACAACAGTTGTTGTCTTTGGTGGAGATGGTGGAACTGCAGATATAGGATTACAAGCTTTATCTGGAGCTATGGAAAGGGGCCATAATTTGATTTATATCTGTTATGATAACGAAGCCTACATGAATACAGGTATACAGAGGAGTGGATCCACACCATACGGTGCATCAACAACCACATCTCCCCATGGTAAAGAAAGTTTTGGTGAAGATAAGCCAAAAAAGAACATGCCCATGATCATGGCGGCACATGGAGTTCCATACGTTGCCACAGCTTCGATATCTTATCCTGAAGATTTCATGAAGAAGGTTAAAAAGGCAGCAGAAGTTGATGGCCCTGCATATATACACTTACAGCAGCCATGTACAACAGGATGGGGTTACAGCCCGGCAAAAACCATAGAACTGGGAAGACTTGCAGTCGAAACTGGATCATGGATACTCTATGAAATTGAAGAGGGAGAATTTAAAGTTACATACAGACCAATACAGAGGAAGATGGTTTCTGAATATTTAAATGCCCAGAAAAGATTCAAACATCTGTCTGATATAGAGAAGGAAAAAATTCAAAGCCATGTTGATGCAATCTGCGTTGAGCTAAAAATATAGGGGGACACAAATTGGATAAAATACTGATTCAACCGGACCTCTGCGATGGCTGCAAAGACTGTGAACAAGCATGCGGCAAACTCTATGGTACACCCAGAATCTCTGTAAGGGAGATTGAAGGGTCATTTTATCCAATAATTTGCCAGCAATGTGAGGATGCACCATGCAAAATGATATGTCCCACAGAAGCCATGGACTTGGAAGTCTCAGAAGCCAAATGTATCGGATGTGGATTGTGCATGATGGTGTGTCCATTTGGATCAATTAACATTGAAAACAGAAAGGCACACAAATGTGGTCAATGTCCTGATAAAGATACACCCGCATGTATTACAGCCTGTTCCAAACGTGCCATTGCTAAGGTAGATGCTGAGAGAATGAAGCTTGAAAAGCAGAAACAACACATCGAAAAACTGATGGGACTCGGTAAAAAGAAGAGAAAAAGCACAGACATGATTAGTGTCCTCACTGCCAATGCAAGAACCAAGAAGGTTCTCCACAAGGAGGTTTGAAATGAGGGAATTAATTTCAAAACCAGAACTTTGCGATGAATGTTCAAGATGCGAACGAGAATGTCCTCAAAATGCAATAAGGGTAGTAAATGGCGTTCCTGTACATTGTTTACATTGTGCAGAGGATAGGGCTCCATGTATGACTGTGTGTCCGGAAGATGCCATTGTTGAGATGGACGGCGCAATAGTTATAATAGAAGATAATTGCATAGGCTGTGGACTCTGCAGAGATTCTTGCCCGATAGGTGCAATACACATGGATGAGTACGGTGTTGCTAAAAAATGCAATCTGTGTATAGACAAGGAAACACCCGCATGTGTGCTTACCTGTCCAAAGGATGCTCTTAAAATGGATTCGGAAGATATTTTAACCCAAAAACGGGATAAAATTGCAGAAGAATTGAGCCGTGTGAAACTCATCATGAAGTATTAAGGGATAATTTATTTTTTTATTATCCTCACTCTTTTTTTATTTTCAAGCAAATTTCGTTTTAGATTGATTTTTTTTAAATTCTGTGTGAAAGAACCCAGTATTTTTTTTTTATTACCATTTTTCTGATTGTATTCCAAACTTCTAGAACAAATTTTAATAGGATAACCACCCAAATAATTCAGTGTAGAATTTTACTGATTTAACTTTAAATTAAAGATATTTTAGGACAATTAGTTCATTAATTGAATAAAAAAAACTTTAGAAGCTGATTGAATGATTACTCAAAAAACTGTTGAAGATACCATATGCAGATTGTACAGAGATTCTGTGATCCAACTTCCCGAAGATGTGAAGAATGCTTTAAGGGAGGCTTATGAAAATGAAACAGATGATACTGCTAAGATGAATCTCAGTGCCATCCTTGAAAATATTGATGCAGCACATGAAAATGATATCCCAATGTGTCAGGACACCGGGCTGCCAATAGTGTTTGTTAAGCTTGGAGACGTGGAAGTGGAAAATCTCTATGAAGGAATTAAAAACGGAGTGGAAAAAGCGACAGAAACTGTACCTTTACGTCCGAATGTTGTTGATCCATTCACCAGAGTAAACACCGGCACAAACACCGGTAATAAAATCCCCCAAATAGATATTGAACTTGTTAAAGGTAACATTTTAGAACTCACCATATTTCCCAAGGGTTTTGGTTCTGAAAACAACAACGCCCTTAAAATGGCACTACCTGGAGAAGGAATTGATGGTGTGAAGGAGTTTGTAATGGAGACTGTTCTAAAGGCAGGTGGAAAACCATGTCCACCCACCAGAATCGGTGTTGGAATCGGAGGATCTTCAGACTACGCACTAAAATTAGCTAAAAAAGCACTGCTTAGAAATGTTAAATCTGTCAATCCAGATGAACGCCTTTCAAAACTCGAATACGAACTTATAAAAATGGTTAATTCTACAGGAATTGGACCAATGGGGCTTGGAGGAAAAACCACTGCTTTAGATGTTAAAATAGAACTTGCAGATACCCATACAGCAGGACTGCCCATAGGAGTATGTATCCAATGCTGGGCTGCAAGACATGCCACTGCAGTCTTAGAAGATCCTAAAACATAACAATGCTCAAATTTTGCTAAAACTTCATTGAATCCAAATAAACCAAGTATTAATTAAAAAAATAATTTTAGGAGGAAATTATTTCTTTTCCTCATCATTTATGAGTTGGTTGAGTTTATCAGCAACTCCTGGTTTTTCACATGTGATCATGTAAATAGTTCTGTCACCTATGTTTTCTGCCCTGTCAGCAATTCTCTCAAGGAACCTGGCTACAAATAGCAGAGATATCATGTAGGATATGGCTTCCTTTTCCTGGAACATACTGTTGGATATATCATTGAGGGCCTGGTCGAATAAATCATCAACCTTATCATCATCACGTTTTATTTCCCTTACTAAGTTCATATCTTCGTTGAGAAATGCAGATAAACTCTTACTGATCATTCCATCTACGATATCACTCATATGAGTTATGTCGTTCATTGGTTTTTCTGGAATTTTTTCATCCTTGATATGTTCTGCTATATCTGCTATGTTAGATGCCAAACCACCCATACGTTTTAAATGGCTTGCAACTTTGATTGACGTTTCAATAAACCTTAAATCCTTTGCAACAGGTTGTTCTGAAGCAATTATACTCATTGCTTCCTGTTCCAAATTGTAATTCATTTCCTGCAATTTATGATGGTCCTGAATTACTTTATTAACCAGTTCAGAATCGTAGGTCTTAAATGCTTCTAAAGCATTTTTATATGCTGATAAACTGGTCTGCCCCATCTCTTCAACATCATCTCTTAATTGGTCCAATCTTTTTTGAAATTGAATTCTTGGATATTTTTTCATTTTACACCATCCCCTTTTAAGATTTATAAGTACTTACCAAATTTTTTATGTGCTCTTCCGAAGGTTCTTTAATTCTATACTTCGCTAATAATGTATCACGAGAAACGTTTGTTTCAAAACCAATTTTATCCCAGAACATATCTATTCGAATAGGTAATGACAATTTACATTCTTCATTTAAATCTAAAATTGTCTTAAACAATCCTGAATTAATTTCAAATAGTTCTATCCTTGAGTCTGGTGGAATTTTAATCGCTTCTATTGCTTCATTTTGGAAAAGTTCAGATAAAGATTTTATATCTAAACACCACGCACCCACTATCAGATTATCATTCAAGAATAAGATAAACTCATAATCCTCGTTTAATACTCTTAAATAACCTAGAGAAGGAATTGATAACTTGTCCAAGTTATTTCCTCTTAAAATTTCTTTAGGTTCTTCTGAAGGAAGCCACATAAGCTCATCTCATTAAAACATTGTAAAAGACTTTGTGATGCATGATACGCTTTCCAATAATCGAATATGCTATCCTATCATCCATTCCCATAATATGGTGCCCCATGCTCAATAAACTGCGGGCCACCAAAATTGAATGCATTGATGAATTCGAGGTCTTATCTTCTCCATATTCCATGAACATTTGATTATAAAAATCTTGCAACGAAACAAAATTTTTTGTAGATCTTTTGAGGAGTTGAATATCCTCACTTATCAGGGATCCCACTCCATCCTTCAACATGTTTTGAACAGTATGTGACATAAGAGTTATGTGGATTGGTTTGAAGAAATTGGAATTTTTCTTCAATGAATCGATAGAATATCGCGCCACATACGCAGCAAGGAGATTTATCCTCTCAAGTTCTGTTGAAGTTCTCAAAATAGCTGCCCCTAACCTTAAATCTTTGGCAACAGGTTGTTGTAGTCCAAGTATTTTTAGGCATCCATATTCGATCTCTTCACTTTTTTTGTTGATCTTATTGGTTTCCTCAATTATTCCCTTAGATCGATACACATCTTCATTGATAAAACCCTCAACTGATTTAGTTATTCTTTCTGAAGTTTCGTTACTGTAATCCAACAGATCATCCTTAATTTTTTCCAGTTGGTTCTCCAAAATTGTTACATACATTTCTACACCCAAACAGGTTAACCAAATCTGCCTGTAATATAATCCTCAGTTCGTTTATCCTCAGGTTCTATGAATAGTTTATCAGTTAATCCACTCTCGACAATTTCTCCATTCAAGAAGAATGCAGTGTACTTTGAAACCCTTGTTGCTTGTTGCATGTTGTGAGTAACAATTATTATTGTGTAATCATCCTTGAGTTTGTGGATTAAATCTTCAATCTTGGTAGTTGATATTGGATCAAGTGCAGAACATGGTTCATCCATGAGAATTACTTCTGGTTCAACAGCTATTGTTCTTGCTATGCATAAACGCTGCTGTTGACCTCCTGAAAGACCTAATGCTGACATTTCTAGTTTGTCTTTAACTTCATCCCAAAGAGCAGCTGCTCGTAGACTTTCTTCCACTTTGTTTGCTAAAACGTCCTTGTCACTCTCACCATGGATCTTTAAACCATATGCCACATTATCAAAAATTGATTTTGGGAATGGGTTTGGTTTCTGGAATACCATCCCAACCTTCTTTCTTAGATCAACAACATCCACATTGGATTCGTAAATATCTTCTCCATCGAGTAAAACAGAACCATCCTTCTTGAAGGTAGATATACTATCGTTCATCCTGTTCAATGTCCTAATAAATGTAGATTTACCACATCCAGATGGTCCAATTAGAGCTGTGACCATGTTGTTGTTGATATTGATGTTAATATCCTTTAATATGTGAGATTCTCCAAAGTATACGTTTAAATCTTGTACTTTTATTCTGTATGGCATTTTTTAACGCCCCATCATCTTTTTTGTATATCTGTCAACCAATGCGTTTGTGACAATTGTTATCACCAATATTAAAATTACCAGAACTGCTGCCGTACCATATGCGTTGGGCATTGAGATACCTTCTGTAGCCAAGGTGTAAAGGTGTAGTGGTAATGGTCTTGCAGGGTCAAATATTGAAACAGGAACTGTTAATGCAGCACCAACAGTGTATAATATTGCAGCTGTTTCTTCTATGGCTCTTGCCATACCTAATATTATTCCAGTGATAATGCCTGGAATAGCGGCAGGAAGAACTACCTCATAAATTGTCTGCCATTTGTTTGCACCCAATGCTAAGCTTCCCTCAGTGTAAGATCTTGGAACTGCTTCAATGGACACTTCTGCTGTCCTTAGTATTGTTGGTAAAGCCATAAGCGCCAATGTTAAACCACCAGAAAGTACACAAAATCCTAATCCGAGATAAATTACAAAAAATGCATACCCGAATAGACCAAACACTATGGATGGAATTGATGCAAGTGTCTCTGAACCAAATCTAATTGCTTTTACAAGGTTGCTTTCCCCAGCATATTCTGCCAGATAAACAGCTCCACCAACACCCAATGGAATTGCAACAATCAGTGCCACGAAGGTGACATAAATTGTAGACACTATCATTGGAAATATTCCACCAGCCCTTCCAGAATCTATTGGATCACTGAAGAGAAACTCGAAGTTAATCACAGGCAGCCCATTAATAAGAACATAACCTATGATCATCACAAGGAGCAGTATGGTTAAAATTCCAGAACCCCAAAAAATACTCTTCATTATTTTTTGAGATATTTTGGGTGAAATTATTCTATTCATCTAAATACACCCCTCTCTTTGTTGGAATACCTGTTGAATTTTGGTTCCGTCCAAATTTCATAGGTAACCGCCCCCAATTGTAACTCTTTTCTTGTAATTAAAGTAGTTCGCAATTAGAAGTAAAATAATAATTACTCCAATCAGTATGATTCCAGTTGCAAATAATGCGTTGTAATGCAGCCCAGTAGCGTATCCCATTTCCAGCGCTATATTTGATGTCAATGCCCTTACTGGATCAAATATTGATCCTGGTATCTGAACCACGTTTCCTGCAACCATTATAACAGCCATAGTTTCACCAATGGCCCTGCCCATACCTAGAATAATTGCAGTTATCACTCCAGGAATAGCTGCAGGTAATAACACATTTTTTATTGTCTGCCATTGAGTTGCACCAAGAGCTAATGAAGCTTCTTTGTACTCCATGGGTATAGATCTCAAAGCATCTTCAGAGATACTCGTAATTGTTGGCAATATCATGATGGTTAAAATCAAAGACGCAGCCAATAAGCTAAATCCTGTACCACCGTAGTGTACCCGCATGAATGGAACAAGAACAACCAGCCCAAAAAATCCATAGATTACTGATGGAATTCCTGCCAAACCTTGTATAGTAGGTTTCAATATTTTTCTCATTGTTGGTGGGGCAATTTCTGATAAAAATACAGCACAGCATATGGATAATGGAACTGCTAATAAAAGAGCTAAAGCAGTTATTCCCAGTGTACCAATTACCATTGGAAATACGCCATACTGTCCATTAGATGGAGCCCATGTCATTCCAAATACGAAGTTAAAAAATCCTATATTGGTTATTGCAGGAATTCCTTCGTTGAAAATGAATATTATGATGAGTATTATTATCGCTATAGAGGATAACCCGGTTGCAAACAGCACCCATTTTACGAATTTTTCCTCTGTTTTTTCAGTCATTATGACACCTCAAAAAATTTGTAGTTATGTTGCTTTATATTTTTATAATATAAATCTTGTGTAAATTTTAATATGAAACCTCATCTTTTTCTTTCAAAAATACATTACCCATATATAAATAATGAAATGAATAATCCTGAGATAAATATCTATTTCAAAATGGAATTGATTAATTTTTTTAACCTATATTTAAATTTGGGTATTATTTAAAAAAAAATTTGGTAAATATGGTTTAAGAACCATATTTTAACTCCTTGCCTTAATTATTTTGTTGAGTTGGTTGAGTTGGTTGATTTAATGATTTTAGCGTTTGTTAGTATTGCCTGTCCTTCTGGTCCCATTACCCAGTCAATGAAGTTTTTAACTTCGCCCTTTGCATCTCCTTTGACTAAGAACAAGAATGGTCTCTGTATTTTGTAGGTTCCATCTGCAATTGTTGATGTAGAAGCTGAAACTCCGTTTATTGATAGTGCCTTTGTGTTATTGCTTAAGTCTGCAAATGAACAGAATCCTATTGCATTTGGGTCCTGACTTACAGCCTGTTGAACAGCTTGTGTGGAACTCTGTACTATTGCTGAAGATACAAATGCGACTTTTGTTCCATTAGCCAATTTACCTAGAACTATGTCTTGGAATGCATCTCTAGTACCTGAACCATCTTCCCTAACAATAACGTTAATTTTTGCATCTGGTCCTCCAACCTGATTCCAGTTGGTGATGTTTCCAGCGAATATTCCTTTGAGCTGATCTTTAGTCAAACCAGTTATGTTGTTATTAGGGCTAACAATTGCCACAACACCATCTTGTCCAAGAGTGTACTGGGTTAAACCTTGTGAATCATTTGCTGAAATAGCCTTGGATGCAGTACCTATATTTGCTGTACCATCCTGAGCGCTTTTGATTCCCACTGCCGTTCCTCCACCTTGAACAGTTATTTTAACGTTCGGATGTTCCTTCATGTATGCTGTAGCTAGTTGTTCTGCCACAGGCTGTACTGAAGTGGATCCGACAATTGTTACTTTGCTTCCAGAACCGGGTGCAACAACCATATATGCACCTACTATCACTACTAGTGCTATAATTATTCCGATAATATATTTTTTATCCAATTTAGTTCACCTCATCCTAAACTAATCATAACCAATGTTATGATATTTTCAAATTATTATAGAGTTGCTTAACACGCCTCAACCATAGCTTATTCTAAAAACATATAAAGGTTACTATTTGTGTTCTAATATACACAATTTGTGTACAATATGATACTGAAATCAAAGTTTTTATGGCCAAATTTCGAATATTACACAATATGTGAACAATAGAATACCAAAGGGTTAAACTTAAATATTAGCCGTGTATTATTAAACCTTATCATGATCACTGAAGAAATATTGAAAGGAATGATGAAATCCCAAAATACGGGATGGAAAACATCAATAACCAAGGTAGAACCCAACCATCTCTCAACCCGAGGTTATTCACAGGAAGATTTGATTGAAAATTACAGTTTTCCAGAGATGGTTTACTTGTTGCTCCAGGGAACAATTCCATCTGCAAAACATAAAAAAATGATGGAAGCTGTGCTTGTGTCCTTTTGTGATCATGGAGTCACACCCCCAAGCACACAGTCAGCAAGATTAATGGCATCTGCAGGATCCCCAGTTAATGCATGCATAGCAGGAGGAATTCTGGCCTTTGGAAAAAATCATGCCGGTGCCATAGAAATTTCAATGAAAATGTTGCAGAGAGGAATCCAGCTCAAGAAAAACTTTGGAAAATCCATGGAAGAAATTAAAGATGAAATTTTGACCTACTTCTCAAATGGAAACATGAAAGTTCCGGGTTTCGGACACAGGTATCATAAAAAAGATCCGCGGGCCGATAAGTTAATAAAGGTAGCAAAAAAGTTGGATTGTTTCAATGAACACTCTGAACTGGCCATGAAAATAGAAGAAAACCTATACAATGAAAATGGAATAAAAATGAATATTGACGGAGCAAATTCAGCTATTTTATCGGACATGGGTTTCGACTGGAAAATGGGGTGTGGAATATTCATAATTGGCAGAGTTCCAGGATTACTTGCACATGTGTATGAAGAAATGGCATCTGAAAAACCATTCAGAAAAGTATTTGACATGAATGGTTTATGAAAACTGATCCATACCCATTCATAGATAACCACAAATTTTTTCCAAAAAAATAGTTCCAATTTGCTACTAAATGTGTCGTAATTTTGGTAAAACCAAATTTTACAACAACTACTGGTATACATTTTATGAAACTATTTTTAAAGAGTAATTAATTAATCTGATGATCTTCTTCTGAAACGTTCCGGTGTTGTTGTACGAGGTATATTCCTGTAGAACTCTCCAGCAGCATCAATTATTTCTACCGAAATATCTCCAATCCTTTCAAAGGCCTTTACAACTCTAGACAGAGTCAAATAATAAGTAGATCTATCTTTATCGAGCACATCATCCTCAGCCATTTGAATTGCAATCTGATTCAAAGCCTTTTTTTGTAGTGCATGGATTTTCTCCTCGTAATCCATCACCTTATCTTTAAGATCAAGTTCTTCATTTAGAAAACCCTGCATTGAATATTTAACCATTTTTCTAGATGTTAAATACATTGAATTGAGTATTTCTAACATCTCAGCATCAACTTCATAACAACCATTTAAAACGAAATTCGCAATATGGCAGGTATGATCTGCTATTCTTTCGAGATCGAATGCTATTTCACTAAACACCATGGTTTTACTAAATTCTGAGTAAGGGTTGATTGATATTACCGTGTCAACACTGGATCGGATTTTTTCGTGCATATTGTTGCTTATGTAATCCATTTCCAGGGCTTTATTGGCCATTTCATCGTTGTAGTTTGCAAATGACTCAAATGACATGTCGAACTGTTTACATACATGTCCAACCATATTTTTAAGCATGTCCTTAATAAGATATGCTCCAGCATACTCTCGAGATGTTTTTTCTTCGTCAAACATTTCTGAAAATTCATCGAATTTTTTCAAGTCAAGTATGTAAGCTCTTCTTACGACTCCCCTTTTAACCATGGGTTGTAACAGTTTGGTGACGTATCTTCGGGTTAATCCTAATTTTTCAGCAATTTCATCTTGGGTTGCAGGATTATCATGCAGGATTACATCCAATATTGCCTTCAATGTACTGTCGGATCTTTTCATTTAAGGCCCTCCATCATCATTTTTAGTATCCTTTTTATTTGATTTGGCCTTGGGATGGTTTCCATCTAACCAATCATCTATTCGTTCTCCATACTTAACATTCTGTTTTTCAACATTAAAATTTTTCTTTTCTTTGTAGATATCAACAGCTTCCGATATTATTGCGATTGTAACGTAACTAATGGCAGCTATCACCATCAACGAAATAATTATTCCCATCTCTGAGTAAATCACTGCATAAAGATCTGTTAAAGGAGTGTTAAAGTCAGCAAATCCTCCAAGAAGTACTATTACACCCACAACCAAAATTATGTAACCGTAGGATCTTTTGATATACTCCTCTTGGAGTATGGGATAAAGACCCATTAATATAAGCCCTGCTCCTATTGATCTGAGTAAGTTGTGATTGGTTGCTGCTTCAAGCTGGTAAAAAACAGATCCAGGCTTGAGATAAAATATTGCAAATATATACAGGACTTCTACAATCAAGATCAAGATCAGTGGAAGTACATAAACTATTTTTGCTTCGAAATTTTGGGTTTCCATTTTTTCGAGTGGTTCCTTAAACAAATGGGACATGACCTGATATAGGATAGCTCCCAAGACTGCTCCAATAACAGTTCCTCCAATTCCAAGTATGGCTGTTGCGTATGCAACAATACCTGCAATAATCCCTGCGGTGACCACATCAAGTGCCTTTGACATTTTATCACGATTTTATTATTATATTTCTAATTTTTTGATTCAGTTATTTTAAAATTTGATTAAATTTAAACTCATTTATTAAACATAGATCTTCAGTAACACTGAGTGTTAAACTGTTTTATATTAATCTATGTTTTTTTTAAAAATTATATCTAAAAAAATTAATATCATTCTATATATGATCTTCTAGGTTGTAGTTGTATGAACATATACTGTATTCATTATCGTTTAGTTCAACAGCATAATTTGCTACTTCCCTCTTGTATCCAGTTAAGGTGTTTATGAGATTAACAAATATGCCCCCATCATCAATGAGAAGTTCGTTGTAGGATGGATAGGTATTTCCCCGGAGTTTTCGTGTGGTTGCTGTACCAGAATTTAAAGTTACCATCTTCTCTATCATCCAAACATTTGGAACATGTTTATGACCATTAAGTACAAAATCAACTCCAGCATCTATAAATACCCCCAGCAGATCACCAGAATCAAGTAATATATTTCTTTCGCGACCTGTTTGGGGGATAGGTAGTAGATGATGATGGAATGTTACTATTTTACACATATCTTTAGGTATTTTTTCAAGCTCTGATTTTAACCATGCCAGTTGATCGTAACCGATCTGGCCATCATTAATATCTGGTTCTGATGAATCCAATCCTGCAATTGCAAAACCTCCAGACTTATCAATATGGACAAATTTACGTTCTCCGATCTGTTTTTCAAAATGTAAGAGCCCCACATTTCTGGCATCATGATTTCCGGGAATTACATGAACCTCAGATATTGATTTTAATTCATCGATAAATTCTGCTGCATCATCATATTCATGTAAATATCCTTCAGTGGTAAGATCTCCCGATACTATGATCAAATCGGGATTTTCACTGGTTATTTGACTTAATAAATTGTTTTTAAGTTCCAGAGAAAATGTTTTCTCGCCAAAATGAATATCTGATACTTGAATAATCTTTTTTTGCACATTAATCACCGAAGTGTTATTTTAATTTACCACAACAAGAAAAGTTGGATAAGGACCTAAGAAAAAATATTAAAATTTAAGCCTCAGGGGGGATTTGAACCCCCGGCCTATGCCTTACCAAGGCATCGCTCTACCCCTGAGCCACTGAGGCATTTTTATATGTATTTATAATTGTAACTTAAAATTTTACCGATTGAACAAGACTAAAATTGAATAAAAGTGCAGGGGATGGGATTCGAACCCACGTAGGCCTACGCCAGAGGATCTTAAGTCCACCCCCTTTGGCCAGCTCGGGCACCCCTGCATACAATCGAACTTAGTTTACATCCTATATTAAGTTAACGGTTTTTTAGTTGTGAGAAGTTGGTTTATGGAAAACATACAAGAAATTGAAATCCCTTGTAGTTAAACAGATATTATCATTTAAAACTATTTTATTCCTTATTTAATCTAGTACAAATCTATATAAGAAATTTATTCAATATAATACATCAAAAAAATTGTAGGGTGGTATAACGATGGAAGTCCAGTCAGAATATTGTGGATATTGTGGATCATGTGTGACTGTGTGTCCAGTAGGCGTAATTGAACTTGCTGAAAATGGATTAAATGTTTCAGGCGAATGTACAGACTGTGGCAACTGCGTTTATGTATGTCCACTTGGAGCATTGGTTGTGAGGAAGGATAATGACTAAACTCAAATACGACGTCGTAGTGGTAGGTGCAAGGGTAGGAGGATCAACATCTGCATTGTTCGCATCAAAATCAGATGTTGATGTTTTGATGATAGAAAAAAGACAAGAAATTGGAACCCCTGTTCAATGTGCAGAGGGAATTACCTACAACACATTCGAAACTCTTGAAATGAAACCATCAGAAAAATACATTCGATCCAGAATTAAAGGCGCTAATATTCATGCTCCTGACGGTAGATGCATAAATTATGAAGGTGGAATTGCAGAAGGTCTAATTCTCGATCGTAAAGTATTTGATAAAGAACTGGCATCCGAAGCAGCGAAATCTGGAACTGATATCATGGTTAAAACACCTGTCAAAGATCTGATAATTAAAGATCATAAGGTCTGTGGAGTCGTTGCTAAACATTTGGGCGAAACCATAGAAGTGAAAGCAGATGTTGTAATCGCTGCAGATGGTATTGAATCCAATATGGCAAGAATAGCTGGTTTAAAAACAATTCAATCTCCACAGCAGATATGTAGCTGTGCACAGTATGAAATGGTGGGTTTGGATACCGATCCAAACTACTTGGAATTTTACTTTGGAGAAAATGTCGCTCCAAAGGGATATGTATGGATATTTCCAAAGGGTGATGGCGTGGCAAATGTAGGGGTGGGTATTCGGAGTCCTGATAAAACACCACTCTATTATTTAGATAAATTTGTTTCCAAATTAGATGCAACTCCTGTCGAACTCAATATTGGAGGAGTTCCAGTGGCAGGACCCATAGAAAAAACTTATACAGATGGTTTCTTAGTTGTTGGAGATGCAGCAGGTCATGTTGATCCAGTTACCGGAGGAGGCATACACCCAACAATTACCTGTGCAAGAATCGCAGGGGAAGTTGCAGCAGAATCTGTAAAAAATGAAGATAGTTCCTCGAAATATCTGAAAACCTATGAAAAAATTTGGAAAAATGAAGTTGGGAAGGGTTTATCCCAATCTGCTAAGTACCGTAAAATGGCGGATAAACTCAGTGATAATGACATGAATTCACTGGCTGAGTTCATAGAAAATCAAGATATTGAATCCATCTCCAAGATAGCTGCACTAAAATTTGTGGGAAAAAATCCTAATTTAATGAAACTATTAACAGAAATTCTATGATAAACTTGTTAAATAATAATATACCTTTCAAAATTATTGTTTTCAATTAACTAACTGGTTACTAACACCAAATTATTTATTTGAAAATGATCATACCTAGTCATTAATATTATTATGAACTTTTTTGTTAAAGGATGTGAATTCTGATATGGATTCAATTGAACAAGAATTTAACCCAGATATACAATTGATGGAAGAATCAAAAGATGTTGACGGGTTGATAAGGGCATTGAAAAATGAAGATTATTTAATTAGAAAAGAGGCAGCTATTTCACTGAAAAATCTGGGAGATGAAAGAGCTGTAGATGCCTTGATAGAATCATTAAAGTATGTAAGTTGGCAGGATAAGTACACCGTACTTATTGCTGTTCGGGAAAATTCTGCAGAAGCACTTGGAATAATTGGAGACAAAATAGCTGTGCCTGCTTTGATTGATGCGTTGATTGAGGATTCTGATGAAGAAGTTCGTTGGAAAGCAGCTGCTGCACTCGGAAAATTGAAGGATGAGTCAAGTGTAGAAGCGTTGATAGATGCACTTCATGATACAAGTTGGGCAGTACGAAGAAATGCCACAATAGCACTGGGAGATATAGGTGATGAACGAGGATACGATCCTATACTAAATTCCCTCACTGATCCTGATTGGCATGTTAGAAAATACGCTGCAATTGCCCTTGGAAAAATAGGTGATGAACGGGCTATAAAACCCCTTGTAAATACATTAAAAGATGAAGATATTGATGTCAGATGGAAGGCAGTTATTGCACTTGGAAAGATAGGAAAACCTGCCGTCAATGATCTGTTGAATGCCTTTGAAACCGAAGATTGGCAGCTCAGATCCCAAATTGCAGAGGTTTTGGGAAATATTAAAGATGAAAGAACTGTTGAACCATTGATAGATTCCCTTTATAATTCAAGACATAAAAATCAGAACAAATATGTTAGAGGACGTATTATTGAGGCTTTAGGAAAAATTGGAGATGAAAGAGCTGTAGATTCCCTCATAAATGCACTTGATGATCAATACATATACGTCAGAATCAAAGCTGAAGAAGCTCTTGAAAAGATTAAAGCTCTGGGAAAAGGTTCATGGATTGTTTATTTTGAAAATGGTGAGATATCATTCGAATATCCTCATCAATGGGAAATAATTGAAACTACAGACGAGAAAAAGGTCATTATTGGAGGGGTTGCTAACAACTCCATTCATTTCTCAATTAATAGGAATGAAAAATCTGAAGATATAAGTGCTGAGGAATTTGCAGAGATTCTTAAGAATGTTTTCATGATGCAAAACAGTAGCATCATATCTGAGCTGGGTTTCATTTCTAAGGGTATGGAGACCTACATACTCGTGGGTGAAAATCCCCATGGATCATCAGTCACCAAGATAATGATAGTTGCCTTCAAAAAGAAGGACATGTTGTACTACTTGTGGTTTGCTGGTGAACCAGAAAACTTCGAAATATTTAACGAAGATATAGATCTCATTGTGGATAGCTTCAGAATTCATAACTAAAAAAAAATTATATATGCTATTTAAATTTATTTTGATAAAATAATGCTAAAAATTAGGGGCTGATAACCTGAGCATACTAAACAACACTGTATTAATATCAACTCACAAGGAAAACGATCTACACTTCGCAGCAGCATTCTCTCAAAAAGGGAAGATAGTCAGGATAGCACTACCTAAAACCGATCTTGATGATGTTGTTAACGAAATATCAAACTATCATCCAGAATTCATCTTGGATGATAAATATGAAGATACCGTTGCAATTATTGCCCAAATGTACCTCGGAAAAAAATCAGATTTTAATATGGAACTCCTAGAATTGGATGTCTCTAAAGAACCATGTCATGAAACTTCTGCAATCAAAACAGAATTTGAAAGGGATGTTATTCTTGAAGTGGCTGATATTCCCCATGGCAGCGTGAAAACCTACAAAGATATTGCCAGATCACTAAACACCCGCGGTTACAGGGCCGTTGGAACAGCCATAGGTAAAAATCCTTTTCCAATTGTAGTTCCCTGTCACAGGGTTATACGGTCTGATGGAAAGGTTGGTGGATTCAGGGGAGGAAAACAAATGAAAGTTGATATGCTGATTAATGAAGGATTCAGTATAAATTCTGATGGAGTAATCTCTGAAAAATAGGAAAAGTAAAATAATTCTTTTTTTTAAAAAAAATCTTGGAAGCTTTAATCATATCTTCTCTTGATAGATCTTCATTGCTTCTTCAATTATGTCTGCAAATGTTGTGTCGTCCTTGAGATCTTCTAGATCTTCCACTGAGAAAACCTTTAAAACATTGTCTTTACATGCTTCAACACATGCAGGAAGTATCCTATCCTCCTTTTCAAGGCACAGTGTACATTTCTGTGTGGATTTCTTTTCTAGATCCATTACCATCATCCCAACTGGACATGAGATCATGCATAGTCTGCAGAGTATGCATGCATCTTCATCAACCATTAGCACTCCATCTTCTTCCTTGATTGCATTGGTTGGACATATTCTTGCGCATGGTGCCTTATCTGGATGACAATGCATACAAAAAATAGGTACTGTGGATGTTTTTTTCACCCTTGGAACTCCATGTTCTTGTTTACATGCTGTGACACAGTCCTTGCACTCAGTGCACATTCTTGGATCTACAACCATCAATGTCTTCATTGAATCATTCCTATACATTTTTTTAATTTATTTAGCTTCCTGTTTTTTCTGCAGTTTATGGAAGAAATCAGGCACACCTGATGAATCCCTTGGACCTACCGTGACTTCCCATCCAGAATCATCTTCAATTTCACCACTTATTGGCGCTGCAAGACCTGGAATTATCAGGGTTCTTGTTTTAACCTTGTCTTCAATACCAGAATCTTTAATTAAATCTGCTACAGATTTTCCAGTTAACTGCCCTCCTGCAAGGGAAACATCAACTGCACGCCCTTCTGTATCCAGTACAAGAAGATAACAGCTGGCCTTACCAGATTTGAGATCTCCCTCAACTGTATAGTAGGTGAGTGCAAAGTTAGTTGTGAGTAGCACTGGTGAATCATCAACCAGTTCACCAAACTCATAAACTCCAGGATCAACAGCTTGTGGTTTCCTAGGATCTGTGAAAACACTTTGACGTAATGTTAATACAGGTATAAGTTCCCATATGTTGGTTCCATGAATTATGAGCATGTCTGCATATTTATTCATTAGAGTTGCTGATATTGTTGCCTCTTTTATACCTCCCTGTACTTCATCATCTTCGTACAGCCAGGTCAATGCTGGTATTCCCATGATTGGGAATCTGAAATCTTCATCCCTTTCTTCAATGGCCAATCTCCTGATCATGACGAAATTGTCAAGGGTGTCACCGATCCCATCGTTGACATAGGTACCTGGATCTAGAACTAGATCATTCACGCCCTTGGATCTTATTATATGTGAAATTTCCTTCATCTTTTCAAGATCGTTTGGAACAAATATTGCCAGTGGACAATCATATTCAAGTGCTAGATCAGCCATTTCCTCAAAATTGTTTTCTGTTGCAGCATAGATAAGTGGCCTTTCATCACCAACATTTTCAAGGGCAGCTTTCATAGCTGCAGGATCCAGTGAACACAGTACAAGAGGTAACTTTGATGATTTGAGTTTTGAAGCCGTGTCAGCAAATTTATCAGCACTTCCAGATGAATTTCTTAGTGCTATTCCATCCAGTACCAATGTTTCACCGGTACGCTCAAATTCTGACTCCTCAATAATTTTTACTCTTTGGGCTAGAGCATCTTCATCCATATCATCGTTAACATCGATAATAATTGGTGTTGGGTTGTAATATGTGAGTTCGTATCTGTAAAGTACTTCATCCCCACCAACTACAATTGTCTTATCCCCTTTTCCTATGGTAATTTCCCGTACTGCTGGTGCAAGCAGATTTTCTAGTTCTTCCTTTTCAAAGGCAGCCAGTTGAGTGCACAGTTCAAGGTCAGTTTCCTTGTCAGACAGTTTGGTTGCGAAGGCCATACATGAAGCCTCTCCACACTTTGCACAGTTAGTTTTGGGGAGTAACCTGTAAATTTCCATTGCAGTGACTTGCAATTTTATTACCTCCTTATTCTAATTCCGTAATCCAGTTTGTGATATCAGGGACCTCAGTAGTCAAGTAATCCCTGGTGAATGTGTTTCCTATTTCTTTAAGCATTTTTACTGAAGATGGGTGGAGCATCATGAATATGTCCACACCACACAGCATCATGGTTAATCCTGTTATTATTTCCCAGATAGGACCACGATATGCTGTTGGACCCCATTCATCTTTCTTCATCCATGCTTCACGTGAACCCCATGCATTGGTAGTTCCTGAAGACATTGGCATCTGTAGATCTGTATCTCCCTTTAGGGCAGCCAGTCTTGTTCTTGTTATCACGTCTATTGAAAATTCTATACCGTAACCAAGTGCACATGTGGTAGGATCCATCACAATATCGTTTTGAGTTAATCCTTCCTTCATGAGGTATTTATTCAGTGTTTTCTGCATGTTCACATCAGTTATTGCCCATGAGAGAACTGCATGGTTGTAGTCCACAGCAGCCTTTGCAACTCGTTTATAATCAAGATCAAGGTTTGCTGAAGCAAGCAGACATCTTTCGCCCTCTGCTGCTTCGGCAGCCGCTTCAAGTACTATTGGATCCTTCACAGGATCTCCAGAGGCACCTATAACAAGGGGGACCTTAACTGCCTGAAGAACTTCCTCAATATCCTGAGCTGCCTGACGTGGGGTTTTGTCCATGACCTTTGGACCGGTTCCAATCAGATGTATGGTGATCATGTTGGCACCGTAATCCTTAACAGCTTTTTTAGCCCATTCCCCAGGATGTTCCATAACATCATCGAAATGTTCCCTTATTGGCTTTGGAAGTCCAGGCATGGGAATATCAAATACATCAAAGGTCACAACAGGAGCATTTGGTTGAGCTTCTTCAAATCTGTAAAGAGCCTTTTGACCTCCTAAAAAAACTGATTTTCTTGATCCTGCACCAAGTTGAACTTCTGCAACCTCACCAGGGTAGCTATGCACCGGAGGTGCAAATGGTTCTATGGAAGGCATTACTTCCTTTGCAACCTCAGCCTGTTTTTGAGCAACTTGCTGCACCATTCTTTGGACGGCCGGCATTAACTGAATTTCCAGCTCATCAAAGTCCATTCTAAAATCATTTATTTCTATGGTGTCTGTTTTTTCCAGTAGTTTAAGAAGTTGTGTCATTTTATCCATTGATACACATCCTTAATTTATTTTAAAATCTGAGATACTATGTTTGAAACAGTTTTAACCGAATCAGAATCATTTGAAAGATTTATCAATGGAACTCCTTCAATATCATATTCTGCTACCTGACTATCCTCATGTATAGTTCCAATTATTTCAATACCAGTATCTTCAGCTTTTTTAAGTATTAAATCTTTATTTTCGGGAGTAATTCTATTCACAACAAGGAAAATATCTTTAAAGGTAATATCGAGTTCTTTTGCAAGTTCACTAATTCTTTGAGCAGTTAACATTCCTCTTTTAGATTTATCAGTTACAACAAGCATGGTATCAACATTTTGTGTTGTTCTCCTGCTTAAATGTTCAAGGCCTGCCTCTGTATCAATAACAATGTAATCATAGTTCTTTGACAGTGTTTCAATGATCTTCCTAAGAATGTTGTTGACTGCACAGTAACAACCACTTCCTTCTGGTCTTCCCATTACAAGTAAATCAAATCCCGGTGTTTCGATCACAGCTTCCATGATCTTGTAGTCCAAAATATCCCATTTATTCATTTCCTTGGGAATATTTCCCTGGGCAGTATCGATTTTAAGTTCTTCCCTAACATCACCAACAGTTTTAATTACTTCAACACCCAAGGCTTCAGGAAGGTTTGAGTCTGGATCTGCATCGATTGCAAGTACATCTTTACCCTTTTCTGAAAGCTCTTTGATTAAGAGTGATGAAAGGAGGGTTTTACCAGTTCCGCCCTTACCACTTACAGCTATTATCACTAGATAGTCTCCGTTTTTTATTAAAATTTATTTCTTTTTAATTATAACTTTCTCAGCGTAGATTTTTGCATTTTTGAAGGTGATTTTCATTCCTCCTGAGGAAGGTACAGTTAGTTCAGGTACGTATCCTACCTGTGCCATTTGAGGCTCCTCTGGAATAAACTCCATTTCAGAAGATGTTTCTTCAACAAGTTCTTCTGCTTCAACCTTTTCAACAGATTTTTTAGATTCTTTCAAACGTTCAATCACAGGATGATCGTGTTCTCTTAGGAACCTTCTAATATCTTTGATACTGTTGGCATCTTCCTCTGTAGGAATTTTATCAACCAAATCTTCAGGTATGAAATCAATTAAAGAATCTTTAATTGCTTTTGGTAACCAGATAATACGTTCATACCCACCATCAGCTTGTAAAAACTTTGGTGAACGCATATATTCTAAACTTAAACCTGCAAATCCTTCAACCTGTTTACCTCCAGAACACTGCCCTGCCATTGCTGAAAACGGAATTCCCAAAGGAGTTTCTCCTTTATAATCCCTGTCCACAATTCCTATTCCATCCAGTTCAGGTATGTAAAATGCTACGGCTTCAAAACAACCACAGGATGTGTGAGGATAACCAAAAACACTGTGGAGATATACTCGATCTACAGTACCCTGGGATTTATCTGCCATTACAGCATTCACATTCACATATTCCCCTTTAATATCATCCAATACTTCTCCTTTTTCAATTTCAAATATTGGACCATCAGGATCCATTTTAGCAGCAGCTCTGCAGTCGAACCAATTTATAGCCCCACATAAAGCTGTTCTGTCTGGTGTTACAACGCAAGTATGTGTTGGTGCAAATGACTGGCACATTACACACCCATAAAACACGTCCACGTCTTCATCAGAGAGTTCTCTTGCTTTGGCATCTCTTTCCTCGTACTGTTTGAATGCGTTCTCAAGAAAAGTTTCAACCTCTTCTCGGTCAGTTAGAACCTTGATGGAAATTGCTTCAATAATTGGAAATTCTTCCTTAAAGAGTATTGAAATTGCTTTTCCAAGGTGTTCTAATCCAAAACCAGATTCTACCGCTTCCTTGCTCACACGACACCAAATCTGGTCTCGCTGATTAAGGTGCATGAACCCCTTCACGTAATTACAGAGTTCATGAGTTCGGCGTTCTATAACACCTTCAAGTTCCTTTTCTAATTTTTCACCCTTGATCTCAATTAAAAGACCGAAAGGATAGGTTTCGCCTTCTTTCATCTCACTGAGATTGGGCCCTATTACTTCTATCTTCCCATCTTCCACTTCTTCTTCTACTTGAACCAGTTCTGCACCAATGGATTTGGGACCTGCAAGTTCAACGAACATATTCGCCGCCCTTATCCTTTCTCCCTCATACATTGGACTAACATCCACAGGTATATCCTCAAACATTGAATTCCTCCAAATCAGTGTTTATGTTATAAGTCTCAATTTAATGTTTTATTCGATTTTAATTTGTTTTCATCTTTTCCAGGTATTTTGACCATTCTTCATCCTTCATGTTAGGAAATGAAGCATCAGCATTTGAATGGAAATATTTACACAATGTTAATGTTTTTAAATGGGGTGCGAAGTGTTTCAATGTTGAAAGACCTTGGGAAGCCATGTAGTAAATACCTCCAATGAATATTACAAGGTCATGATGTCCTTCACCATTAACACCCTTCCATTCTGAATCCTTCAAAAGATTCAATATTTCCACAGTGCCATAGGATTTTGTTTTAACATTTCTCTCTGAAAATACCTTGAATGTGTCTGCTGTAGTTACAATCGGCAGATCCCATTTCTCTGCTATTTCAATCGAATGAGTTAGAAGTGGTTCTTCCTTGGCAAGGGGCCCAATAACCAGTAAAGGCCGTTTAGCCTTTTTCATCATCATTTTTGCTGTTTCTGGTGTTACAAGCAGAGCTTGTTTAGGTCCGGCAATTACTGTAGGTTGCCATGGAATTACTCTTTCATTCATCTTAATCACCTTTCATATCCATTAAAGATGGTTCCTGAGGAAGTTCACGTGGTTTCCAGTCATTATCCTCTAAAATTTGCATTACATCACGTTTATAAGTAATTGGAATATCTTTTTCAACCCTGACAAACTTGTAAATATCATCTGGTAAAGTTCCAAAGTACTTTTTATGGAGATCTATGTAATGATTTAATTTCAGCTGCCTGCCTTTGGAAGTATCGTTTGGCCTTATACATAATTTTGCAGTCATCACAGTTGCTTCTCCAATTGTCTCTGCAGCGTATAGAAGATGTTCAGGTGCAGGTTCACCAGCAATTTCAGTGTGCTTTCTAAGGTCATTTATCCTCCAAGAATCCTCTTTATCAGTTCTTCCAAGGAACAAACGTCTGTATTTAGATGCTTGTGGACCTACAACTACAGGTATACCCCATCGGTTTACTCCTGTGGCAATGGCTGCTGCTTTTTGAGAATATGCTCCCCATGCTACTCCACAAGCTCCAACCCTGTTCAGGATGTAATCTGCAATTTCTTCGAAGTTTCCTTCAAGTGGTTTCTTTGCAAATATGTTGGCTATTTTGATGGCAACTCCTGGAATGTGAGCGTTAGATACACAGGATCCCATATTTACCAATCCCTTAGCATCAAATGATCCACTGTACCTTTCATATAGAGTATTACCCTCTTCATCTCTATACTCCCCGAGGGTCATTGCTCCACATCCAGTTGTAACTACTATGTAATTCCTTTCAAGGAATTCTTCTGCCATTTTTGCAACTTCTTCACCACCATCAGGGTAGTTTGTACAACCCACAAATGCTATAACTCCTGGAATATCACCCAATACTATAGGTGCGCCTACCTTTCTCACTTCAACATCTTGAACAGGCCCTCTTCCAGCCCTAACATTGTATTTTTGGTCTTCAAGATTGGTTTCACCAATTTTTGCCATCATTGATATTATGGGTATGTCTCGGGGACATTCTTGCTCGCACCTACCACATGAGTAGCATACATCGTTCTTGTAAAGTTGTTCCATCTTTGAAATGTCACCCTTACCTGTAGCCACTACTGCATCCATCATTGGAAGGCTGTTTGGGCAGACACGATCGCACCATTCACATTCAGTGCATGTTTTAGCCAGTTCCACAACTTCCTCAATGGATGGTAAATACTGAACTTTGGATCTATCACCCGATGTTCTCATTGCCACTTTGGTAGCTACTTCACCCACTTTATCAGGATCGAGTATGAGTGCACCATCTATTTGCTTGTTAATGATTTCTGAAACAATTTTATCAGCATCTTCGTTTGTTTTATCTGGAAGCCCTAGGCACATCTTATCAGTAGTTGCAATCACAGCTGCGTTGTTTTTCTTAGCTTCTTCAAGTACATCTGTTCTTATGCACTGTTCATCAACAACAATTACATCGGCCACACCGCTCCTGATGAATTTAAGTTGTTTTGATATTGGACCTACAATTTTTGCATTGTGGTTGTAACGTGTGATGTCTATGGCAGCACAGCAAATTCCACAAACCTCGAGGTCATCCTCCAAATCTTGATCCTCAAGATAATCCATTATTCCAGCTCCAGGAGCTACATTGTGCCCTATACATAGAATAACTGGTTTTTCCCTATCTATTGTACCAACACCCAGTTCAACCAACGGTGCTTCAGGATCACCTTTAGGAAAGTCCATCGCCACTATCTGTGCTATGTCTCCCACTTCCTTTCCAAGGTTATCCATCAAACCTGCATGAAGAGCTTTAGATTCAAAATCTATACTGCTTCCTTCCTGGCCAGTATGACATGCTGATAAAAGATGTACCATCTGTTCTTCGAGGTAGTCCAAAGCCTCCTTGAGGTCTCCGAGTGTTTTGGGTTTTTTACCAATCAAAGTCCTTATGATGGGGGCTTCAATATCAATATCCATACCCAAATCAATTGGGAAATCTTCACCTTTTTTCTCGATAAGATACTCCACAAGATGCCTTGCATGTCCTGAATGAGCAGCTGATCCTATACAACATGCAAGAAGAATGGTTCTTGCCTGCTGTGTTTCAGCATCAATTCCACATGCACCCCTTTTATTTAAAAGATCACACTTTCCATACGTGCATAAACAGCACATATCACAGAATGGTGAATAAAATGGGGGATATCTTTCAAGCAACTTCATGTCCCAAGATCTTAAATCTGTTACATTCGGTTTTTGAGTAGGACCCATGACCACAGATGATTCATCTGCAGATTCAATCCCCTCTTCAGAGATAATATCTCCTATTGATATCTTGAAATCCTTTGTTTTCCAAAAATCGGCTTTTAATTCCTTAGGTTTAGGTGCCATAAATATCACCAAATTATTAATGATTTATAATGATGTTTTTTCTTTTGTATACATCGAATATATAAATATGTGGTATTACGAATCAGCTCAATTCCTATGTTGTAGCAGTTTAAATGGAGTTTGAACCCTTGATTAACGGTAATTATCTAGAACTTTAAATCTGTATAAATGAAAAAAAGTATTACAACTTATTGTAGTGTACCGAACAAATTTAAACTTGAGGTTCCAGCCTTTTAATCATGAATGCCATGAAAGCAACTATCATAGGGAACAAGAATAGATACATAATTAATAGGAGTATTGGAGGTAAAAATGCACCCATAACTGTTGATGCAGCTATCAACATGATCATAGTAATTACTGGACCCAATATGGCCACAAACATGTAAATCATGGTAAAAGAGTTGAGTTTCTGCGAATAATCCTTGAGTTTCATTCTCATTTCGTATGCTGTATCTTCAGCAATAACATTCAGGGTTTTTGCAAGATCTCCACCGCTTGAAAGGGTCCTGGTAATTTGATAGATGGCTCTTTTTAAACCTTCGGAATTGATCCTTTCACTCATGTCTGTGAGAGCTTTTTCAGTGGTTTCACCGTATTTAATTTCCTCCAAAGCCCTAGCAAATTCTTCTGAAAGTGCACCATAACCTGAAAGAGCAACAGAACGCATACTGTCATGCATACCTATTCCAGCTCTTAATTCAGTCGCCATCTGTCTAAGTGCAAATGGAAGTTCCCTAGATGCCTCATTGGATCGTGACCCCTTTTTTATATTGGGAAGGAATACAAAAACAATCGACATCATCAGTATGATGAGTCCAAAAACTGCCCCAATGATTACTCCAAATCCAAGGATAATCATGAGCATGAAAACAACTACGAAGGATATTCCCCCGATGACCATGATCATCTTTGGTTCTAAATCTGATTTTTCATCCTCTTTAAGAATTTCCTCGAGTGATGCCTTTTTGTATGCTTCTTTTTTCAGATCTTCAGGTTCTGGAGTCTCTCCCCTATCATACTTCTTGTCAATGAGTTCTTTAAAAATTTCGATCTCATCTTTGTCCATTCGCATCTTTTCAATGACACGAGGAGATCTTCGCTTCACGGTGCTTTGAGTCTTAGATGTGAAATTCAATCCCTTAGAGGATTGTTTAGCCTTTGAAGAAGATCTTTTAATGCCTGATCTGACCTTTCCAGCTCTGTTACCAATATTATTCAATTTCTCGACTGGAACAGATACTCCCTCTCCAACTTTTTTAGACGAATCAACAGTTATTCCGCCCAATCTATTGAAAAAATGTTTTAGCCCCTCAAAAACCATTGTAACCACCAGATCATAATATTAAATCTGACACCATTAATAATATACCTTGTTATATTTAAAGAATCTTTTCTAACACTTCATCAGGATCCCTGTAGTAGTTGTGGATGTATGTTCCAACATCAGTTATTGACCGGATGTTGTTATCAGCCAAGTATTCAAGCAAAAGCCTTCTTTTCTCTATCTCTTCCTCAATTTCAGTTATTCCAATTCCTCGAAGTTCTGCGATTTCACGAAGTGTTTGACTTGCAATTCCCACATATTCAACTTTATCCGTGACATTATTCCATTCAAATACCCTGTTAAGCTGTACATTGCCCTCTTCCATACCCACAACTTCTGCAACTTCAGTTACTCTCCTAATAGAACCGCCTTCAGGCCGGTACATCCTGTTTTGCATTATTATGAAGTCTAACGCAGGAATCATTATTGTTGGGACTTGCATTGGTGGGTTAACTAATCTAGTAATGGTTTCTCTTGCTGTGTTTGAGTGAACAGTTCCCATTCCAGAGTGACCTGTGTTTAAAGCTGTGAACAACGTAACAGCTTCACCACCCCTTACTTCTCCAACAATTACTCTGTCTGGTCTTTGCCTCAAAGAGTTTTTCACAAGGATATCCATGGTAAGTTCACCTTTACCCTCAATGTTTGGAGGGCGAGTTTCCATCCTTAAAACGTGTGTATGCGGAAGTTGAAGCTCTAATGTATCTTCAATAGTAATTATCCTTTCACGTGGAGGAGTAAATGCAGTTATTGCGTTTAATGTTGTTGTTTTACCTGAACCAGTACCTCCAGCTATGATTGCGTTGCAGGGCTTAACTCCAAGTCCATCTGTGCAAACCCATAAAAAACCAGCCAAATGAGATGATACTGTCTTAAAATTAATTAAATCTACAATAGTAAGTGGATCTTTTCTAAATTTCCTTATTGTCAAAGTTGCACCGTCAGCAGATACTGGCGGGATTGTAGCATTTACCCTTGAACCATCAGCCAATCGTGCATCCAAAATTGGTGTTTGCTGATCTATTCTCCTGTTCACCTGTCTCGCAATTACGTCAATAATGGCCTTGATCTCAGCATCATCATCAAAAATTACGTTGGTGATCATCATTCCAATTTTTCTGTGATAAACGAAAACATTCTTATTTATTCCTATGACCATTATTTCCTCTAGATCATCATCCTTGATCATGGGATCGAGTTGACCATAACCCAGCATCTCCTGTGAAATTTGAGTAGCAAGCCTGTCCACATCCCTAACACCCTTGCTCCTCAAAAATTCCTTGACCTCTCCAATAAAGCTATTCTCATCAATCCTAAAATCTTCACCTTGAGCAACAGCAACTTCAACAAGTTTTTCCCTTACCTCGTTGAATATCTGTCTCTCGTTATCTGAAAATTTAGGTAAACTAACATTGTAAGTTGGTATTAAACCCTCTTCAACAATTTCCGCTTTAAGCGCGTTAGAGACTTTCTTAACCGTTTTAGGACGCCTAGAAGGTCTTTTCATAACTTTATCCAGATTAAACTCAGGTTCTGCAGATTTTACAGAAGATTTTTTTATATGATCCTCTTTATCATCTGATCTACTCTTAAAAATGTCATCAGATTCTTCATCAACATCCTCATCCGAAGCAAATTCACCTAGGAGATCCTTCAGGATTTCTTTTCGTTTATCTTTCATAACTCTCAACTATTTATATTCATTATCCAATATTTAAGCATATGGAAATACAGTGTTCGTGTGGATTGGGTTGTGTTAAGAAGTCAGATATAATTTTTAACGGAATAGCTGAGATTTACAAACCCTGTAAAAACTGTTTAAGACCTCAACTTAAAAAGTTTAAGCCATTAGTAGAACAGATCGATCTAGACCAACTTGATGCAGACTATGGACGATGCAAATGCGGAAGAAGACACTTAGATCTGGTGGTGGGACATGTCCTAAAGATACTAATTGAAGAAGGAGACAGGAAGGAAAAATCTACCCTTAGAAACTGCTGCACTCCACTCATAACACCAGCATATCCATCCCATACAGTTCCCTATCTTACTAAAAATTCAGTTGTTATTCTTGCAGGTGAAGTCACCAAAAGATCGGCTGAAATAATTGTAGATGAAGTGCCAGAAGTAAAAGGTGTAATAAAAGGAGATATTAAGGAAGTTGTGGGCATGAAAGACGCCAATTCAAAACCAAATGTTTATGAACTTCTTTCAGGTTGTGATATGCGTTGTGACATAGTTTCCACTCTGAATGGTCCATTATGCATCTACAGGAAGCAGGCAGAGATCCACCTAGAATTTTCAAAACCAGTATCTCCCAAAGTTCAAATACTTGAAAAATATCTGGAAAAATATGAACATCCACGTGTGATGGATTGTACATGTGGGCCTGGAACCCTTGGAATAGCTTCTCTAAAATATGGAGCCCAAAAAGTGGTTTTTAACGATCTATGGCCACCATCAATTGAAATGACACTTTTAAATCTTGAGATGAATGGTTTTAAAGTCGAATCTTTGCATTCAAATAACAAAAAGGTGGGCGAAGGTGAGAATTTTCAAGTGTACTGTGCTGATCTCATGGAATTGAAGGATGATCTAAAAGAGGAATTTGATCTGTGCATAATAGATACATTTCCAGATGTGGACACCAAGGAATTTGTTGATGCCGTTAAACAACTCTGCACTGAAATCGTCATTATCTAAGATTAAGTTATGCTAGCGTAGATAACAACAGCTGGAATAATTAACACACCCATCAGATTGGATTTGTTAACACCAACGTAGTGTGGGATCAAACCCAATGATATTGATATTATATAAAGAAATAATATATAATATAGGTTAGATCCTTCATTCAACGTAAAAATCACGACCAAAACCGTCATTAAAATTATTACCCACCTTGATAGTTGGTTATAATCCAATTTATTGATGTTTGTTATCAAAAGATCACCTAACACAATACAGAAAAAAACTGATATTGAAACTGCTGTCACTGATACGAATACAAACATAAGAAGATGTTGAAGATCAAAATTTTGAATAAGCTTATCAATGAAGACTGCAACGCCACTTCTAGGATTACCTATGAGATAAATAGTTATAAGAGAAAATAAAGCGTCTGAAACATTTACTCCGCCCATTGCCACGAGAAAACCCTCTCTGTTTTCACCCATATCTTTGCCCCCACTTATCTCCTGAGCCAGAATACTTCCCTGCGCAGGCCCCATTCCAGGTAAAAATCCTAGAATTGTTCCAGCAATCCCTCCAGCCAATATCCCCCTGATTATAGACCCATCAATCTTTAAATTGTGATCCAAATCTTGGGGAGGAAGATGAGAATTTTGTGACAGGCTGAAGAGTAATGTACTCACACCATAAAATCCTGTGAACATTGTTAAAAGCAGCACATTTGGAGAAACTGTACTGTTTAAAGTTGCCCAGCCCATGATCCCTGAAAAAATAAAAATTATAGATGACCAAAAAATCTCATAAATTCCTTTATTTAGTCTTAAAATCATGTAAATAGATACAATAGTAAGTATAAAAGCTATATAAGGTTTAATTAGGGAATAAAAACCAGGTAATAACATTATAAAAAAGGGAAGTAACATCACAGTTACCATAAGAGATCCAAAACCACCAACTGTTACCAACCTAATAGCTTCTTTTCCCCTTCCTTGGAACATGAAGTAATGACCAGGCAAAACTGAAAGCGCTGTTGCTTCATCAGGTACTCCTAAAAACATCGTGGGGATGAAATCTATCAATGAGTGAGATATGGACATCGATATTAAAAATACTGTGAGACATTCTGGAGAAAAATAGCTCATTAAATACGCAGATGAAGAGAATATGAAGGCAGCAACTGTATTCACATGTATGCCCGGGACTAACCCAGTTAATACTCCTATCAGGACTCCTAAAACGCAGGCAATGAGTAGATCAAAAAATTATATCACCATAATAATATAAGGATCTTCCCATTGTTATGATTAATTAATTTAATAGTATTAAGTATTTGAGTTTATTGAAAAAATTGTTTTAAATCTATTGGCCACACTCCCCAATCAATCGAGATTACAATTCCCGGGGAATTATGCAATTTGTAGTATAGCAAGTTTAAGCGAGTTATTTTCGAGTATTTCTGACGAGCTCAATCAAATACAAACCCTAGAATGATTAATATCAGTAGTTTTATATTCTTTAACATTTACATCATTTCATAAAAATTTAAAATAGGTATTTTTAATGAAAACCCTGCTGAATTTTAAGGATGCTGTAGATTATGCGTTAAAGGGATGGTACAATTTACTATTTTTGGGATTAATCCTGTTTTTAGCAGAAAATATGTACACCCTTCCTGGAAATCCGCCAGGTTTCGATATTTATGATTTTTCTGTGCTGTTAATCATAGTATTTTTATGGATCATGGAATCAGGGTATATATTTTTAATACTGGAAAGTACAGTGCACGGTTCAAACAGATCACCCAAATTTATTGGCTTTAAATCCATAATGGTGCATGGAGTAAAAGAAAATATTGCATTATTTACATATCTGCTCTTACCCATAGTTTTGATTGGATCTGCAATAATAGATGGGAAAATTCTGATGAAAGTCCTGGAACTTAATCCAGATGTTATAATGTACTACCTGAGATCTGCCAGGATGTTCTATTTCATTTTTGTGCTCGCTATCTTTGCATTGATATATTTCTGGTATATGGGCGTACTCCTGAATATGGCCCACTACCATGGGTCATTACACTCTGGATTCGATTTCAAAGAGATAAAACAGCGATTTAAAAATGCTGGAATTAAAAACCTCTCAATGATCTATTTTTTTCTAGCTGTGGCATCACTAATCCTTGTGTTAACCTTTCTAACATACAGTTTTGTTCCTGTGTACATTTTTAAATGGGATCTGGTTGATATACTGACACAATTCTTAATTGGCCCCCTATTAATCATTTCAGGTGTTAGAATGTTGGGACTCCTAGATCAGAAACCTTGAATTGAAACATTGCACCGCCCCTGTTGAAAAGTTATTACAATAAAATATTTAGGACATAGCACAACTAAAATATAGAGGTGATAATAATTTTGCAAAGGAAATACGTGTTGGTTTTTTCGGTTTTGATGATAATACTCTTGATGGGTAGTGCTTCCGCCACAAATACGACTAATGTTAAACATTCTAATAATCAATCACTTGTTAATCAACATTCTAAGCTGGTTTCAAACCATTATAACACAAGTAGTAATATAAAAAAAGGGAACAATATAAAAAATCAGATAGTGCCGGGATATGGTTGTTGTTCTATTTTAGTTCATGTTAAAAAGGGATACGATGTATTCTCATTTAGAAGGGACTCTGTTTATACAGCCACATTGTACTTGAAGAAAACTACTTGGTATGGAAAGGATGCATTAGAAGAATACAAGACAACCAACGGGCACTTTTTCCATACAATTGTATCAAAAAATGGTTGGATATTTGGTTCAGGAGGTCCTGACATTCCAAGTCTCAATCAAAAATTAATGGACCTTGCAGGAAGAACTTCAGTTTCTGGTCATATTACTGCAAGTACACTTTCAAGTGCTACATCCATCCTCAGACAAATGGGAATGGGCCATTTCTTGATAAAAGCTCCAGATGATAATGTGGGGGTTGTATCTTATAATGGTGGAAGCTTAAAAACTGCACTATTTAAGATGTCAAATGGTCAGTATGTTAGTGTGCCTAATAGTCCCTCATGTTACCGGACCGGTTATATATCAACTGTAGATCCTGTTGCTTCAACGATCCATCTCGCCATAACCGACAGGTGGGGTTTAAACAGACGTAACATTATGACTTATCAGGTTCAGAATGTGAAGGATCTTGTGAATTACTCTACTTCAGTAAAGGTATTGGCATCAGATAGTAGGGGAACACCAGACAACATAGTGTTCAATGGCCATCTAATTTCCAAAAATACACTTCCAAGAGCTCCCAATAAAAAATTAATAGGACAAATGATCTTCAAGGACAACACCATCCTTCCAAGCAAAATTACAGGAGATGTGCTAAACGGTTTGAATTATGGATATAAATCCACATTTTCAGTTGATGGAAAGGATATTTCAGTGAATTTAAATTCATACAAATCTGATCTTCACTACCAAATCGACAGCACAAAAAAACGGGGTGATCTGGGCTATGGAAAATACACCACTGTACTAGTCACAGGAAAGGATGATAAAGGCAGAATTGTTCACAGGATTGTTTATTACTTCAACAATTTGTTCATCAAAAGCAAACTCACATTAAGTACTTCTGGAGGTAGTGTCTTCTACACTTCAGAAGCTAAAAAGATTGGATCACAGATTTTCGAAACAATTAATGGGAAATTAAGCAACAGTATGAGTTTCACTGGCCGTGTTCAAACTGCGCTCGATTATAGAAATGGGCAGCAGCTTTACAAAAATTCCACTGTAAAGATAAACTATCTGAATAAGGGAAGCAGTTTCAGTACTACAAACGCTAAATTAAAATTTTTGTACAGAAGTTTTAATGGAAACTACTCATTGATGAAAACAGTTTCAAATTCAACAACTTACTATGCCGCATCCAATTATACTAAAACAACGTTAATGAACTACAATTACCAGCGAAACAACCAAGGAAAAGTGATGGGTTTGCAGATAATTGGAACTGCAAATGGAGTTCAAAATGGAAGCCAAATATACAGCAGCACAATTAAAGTTCAATCAAGGAAAGATGCTAGGGATCTTTACAGTGAGTCTTTCAATCCGGGTAATTATTTTGAAAAGGCAGTTATTGGAAGCACCAGCTTGAATAAAACCATACCATTCTATGAATCTTTAATTCTCTGAAACTTTGATTGGATGTGATAATAACTTCCAATCATTCCATTCTTTTTTTAAAATAATTATCTGATGGGAACTAATTCAAAAAAAAACATTATGAGGTTAGATTACAGGTACATTAATTAAATCTATTGGTGTAAAAATGGAACTTCAAGAAATTATTAACAGACTTGAATCCATTTCTAATCCAGGAAATATTGAGGGAATGGCACGATTTGGCATAACTCCTGAAAAAACTTACGCTGTAAAGATTCCTGAGCTTAGAAAAATTGCAAAAGAAGCAGGTAAAAACCATGATTTGGCCTTAAAACTCTGGGAATTAGATTTCAGAGAGACAAAAATACTCGCATGTATGATAGATGATCCTAAAATGGTTTCATCCAAACAGTTGAATGAATGGGCTTCAGAGTTTGATTACTGGGAAATTTGTGATCAATGCTGCATGAACCTGTTTAGAAAAACAGTATTTGCTTACGACAAAATTTTTGAATGGGGCAAAGATGAAGATGAATTCGTTAAAAGAGCAGCTTTTTCATTGTTAGCTGTAATGGCAGTTCATGATAAAATGCAACCTGATGAAAGGTTTGAAGACTATTTTCCACTATTAATTTCAGCCTCCACAGACAACAGAAATTTTGTTAAAAAAGCAGTCAATTGGGCCATAAGAAGTATTGGGAAAAAGAATAGTAACCTAAACAAAAAATCCATTGAGCTTGCCGAGGAAATTTTAGCACTTAACACCAAATCTTCAAAATGGATAGCTAATAATGCTCTAAAAGAATTAAAAAGTGAAAATGTAAGAAAAAAATTGGAAATATAATTCAATGGTTTAACAGGTATACCGAGTAGTTCAAGTAGCTGGCTATACTGACCCACACTATGTATGGTACCAGAAGTAGTCCCGCATTCCTGTTCAGCACACTAAATGCTAGAATGTTTGCAAATATTGCAATCCACAAGAACATCACTACGATAAATCCTCCGAAAAGAGAATGGGCTCCAAAAAATACTATTGACCAAATTAGGTTTAAAGCCAGTTGCACAGCGAATATTAATACTGCAAATTTGACATCTTGTCTGTAAAATCCTTTACGCAGTATCAAAAATAGAGATATTCCCATTAAAAAGTATAATATGGTCCAAATAGGCCCAAATATCCAGTTTGGAGGGGCCCAAAATGGTTTTGCCAATGCAACGTACCATGTTGAAATTTGCGCGAATGTGAAGTAAGATCCTACAGATGCCACTAAAAACGGGATCATGATCGAACCTATTAAAAGGGGTAATTCCTTTAAATTGAATTTTTCCATTTTATCAGTGCTCCTTTAAAAATATGATCTTTACCAATAATCTAATATTATTCATTAATTTGTTTCTATTGTCCCGGTCTATGAATCATATCATTGATAATGATGTAATAATATATTTACAGTTCATAAATTCTTAAGTCTGTTTACATACTACTTATTAGGATTTTTTATTTTAAATTGGTGGTTTTAAACCTTAAGATTTTAAATCTAAAGGATTAACCCTTCACAACAGGATAGCCTGCTTTTTTCCAAGCCATCATACTGCCCATTATGTTAGTTACATTTTTATAGCCGTTCATCTTAAGTATAGAAGTTCCAATGCTAGCCTTGTAACCGGTATCACATGTTACTGCTATATGTTTATTTTTTGGGACTTTATCCAAATTTTTCATAAGTTCACCTATGTATATGTTGTAAGAACCTTCTATACGTTCCATTTCCCAGTCATCTTCCTTCCTTACGTCCAATATGAACAGTGATTTTTTACCCATATTTGGAAGCAGATCATGAACTGACCATGTATGAACAGTTTCAAAATCCCCAGATCCTTTAAACCATACTGGAAATCCTCCTGAAAGATAACCATAGACATTGTCATAACCCAACCTAGTGAGATACCTCTTAAGCTCTTCGATACGGCTATTATCTTCATCTACTAAAACTATGGGTTGTTGAAAATTTAGAAACCAACCTGCATATGATGGTATGCCGTCTTTCCAGATATTCAATGTGTTTGGAACATGTCCACCTGCGAAAGCAGCAGGATCCCTCACATCCACCACCTGACCCCCTCTGGACATCAGATCTTTTAATTCATGAATTCCAAGCGGTTTTAGATAGGGTAACTTACAGATGAGTGATGGTCCATTTAAATTGTTATCTTCCATTTTTTTGAAATATGGTGGCGTATAAAGTTTTTCATGAACTTTATAGTCTAAAAATTCATTTTTAGATTTTTGGAGTAGTTCATTGGTATTTTTTTCATATCCGACAGTTGTAAATTCCTGTTCGCGAATCACTGCCCCACAGACAGAACCTGAACCATGTGCAGGTAAAACAATCACACTGCTGTCAAACTTGAGAATCTTGTTAAAAATGCTGTTGTACATTGCTTCAGCCATTTTTAAGGTTTTATCCTTTCCATAGAGATCACATCTACCAACTTCTCCTGCAAAAATGGTGTCACCAGTAAATATTAGATATGGATCTTCAGATACATCCCTGTCCCTTAATAATATGGATATGCTTTCATTGGTATGTCCTGGCGTTTCAATAATTTCTAATACAACATTTCCCACCTGAAATTTGTCTCCTTCAACCACAGGATTACCATATTTAAAATCAAGCTGCTTTCCATGAAATATATCGGCGCCCACAATTTCCCTAAGTTCCAGAGATCCAGTTGTGTAATCTTCGTTCCGGTGTGTTTCAAAAATATAGTTAATCTTCATGTTATTTTTCTCTGCAATATCAATGTAGATATCACAATCTCTGCGGGGATCAATCACTGCAGCAACTCCATTGGAACCTATAAAGTACGATTTATGGGCAATTCCTTCTGATTTTACAGTTTCTAATATCATGAATTATCACCTAACGATTATATTTTAAGTTAATTTCGCAACCAAAAACTATTAACAGTTTATATCAATTATTAATGCTTTGATTTGAGGATTGGTGTTTATTTTAGTTCTTTGTTATTACTATTGACTTTAAATCAAAAATAACTTATCATGCTATACCCATAATAATATTGTAAGCTTTTTTAAAGGTGTTATAATGGAGTATATAATTGAAACTCATGATATCAGCAAGGTTTATGATGATTTTACTGCTGTAAACTCAATAAATCTTAAAGTACCAAAAAACAGCGTTTATGGGGTTTTAGGGCCCAATGGTGCGGGTAAAACCACTTTAATCTCAATGCTGTGCACTATCTTACATCCTAGTTCTGGAACTGCAACAGTCAATGGATACGATGTAATGAAAAATTCAAAAGAGGTAAGACAGTCCATAGGGGTTGTATTCCAGTCACGTGCACTGGATGACATTTTAACAGGGCGAGAACATTTGGAGATGCATGCTGCACTCTACGGAGTTCCAATGGATCTGAGGAAACAAAGAATTGAAGAGGTGCTGGATTTAATTGCTCTCGGAGATAAGGCAGATGAATATACCAAAACATATTCTGGAGGAATGAAAAGGCGTTTAGAAATTGGAAGAGGATTAATACATCATCCAAAGATCCTTTTCCTTGATGAACCCACCCTAGGATTGGATCCCCAGACACGTGAAAATATATGGGAATACATCCAAAAACTGAACGAAACTGAAGATATCACGGTTTTAATGTCCACACATTACATGGAGGAAGCTGACAAGCTCTGTGATGAAATAGCAATCATAAACCATGGGCAGATCATCACTGCAGATTCCCCTAAGAACTTGAAACGTGATCTTAAAGCAGATGTTATCACAATTAAAGTTGATAACCAGGAAAAATTCGTAAAACATGCAGAAAAATTAGATTTCATAAAAAATATCATAGTTGCTGACTCTGAGATCAAGATGATGGTAGAACAAGGGGAAAATTTGGTTGCAACTATTGTTAATTTTGCAAATGATAATGACATATTGGTGAAATCGATCGAACTCGAACATCCAAACCTTGAAGATGTCTTTATAAATCTTACAGGTAAAAGAATTGTTGATGAGGGTTAAAAATGGCTGAATGGGAAGGAATATATACAATATGGTTCAGAGAAGCTAAAAGATACGTCAGATATCGTTCAAGAATTGTATCTTCGGTAGTAACACCCCTTTTATGGCTTTTAATCTTTGGAACTGGTTTAGGATCTGCTATCCGATTCAGTGGAATGAATGGGGCTTATCAAGCCTTCATATATCCTGGTATAATTGGCCAAACCATACTTTTCACCGCAATTTTTTCGGGTGTATCCGTAATTATGGATAGACAGTACGGTTTTCTTAAGGAAATAATGGTGGCTCCAGTGAGCAGACCATCCATTGTCTTTGGTAAAGCCTTAGGTATTGCAACTGCTTCAATTATTCAAGGAGTGATATTGCTCTTTCTTTCTTTCGTTGTTGGCGTTCAGATGACACCATTCATATTTATAGCATCATTCCTATTGATGATACCGATATCTGTAGGGCTTGCTGGAGTGGGGCTTTTAATAGCTACCTTCACAGATAGTATGGAGGGATTCAACCTGATAATGAGTTTCATTGTCCTGCCAATGTTCCTTTTAAGTGGGGCACTGTTTCCAGTTACAGGATTACCCACATTTCTGCAATTTGCAGTGTATCTTGATCCTTTAACCTATGGTGTTGATGCATTGAGACAGGTTATTATAGGGCATGGAGCATTACCACTATATTTGAGTACCACGGTTGTTGTGGGATTTGCACTTTTGACCATTATATTATCCGCCATACTATTTAGTAAAAAGGAGCAAAACCTAATGTAATTCCTTTTTATCTTTTTAAGGCAATTTTGGGCATTTGATCTTAATCTTAATGTAATTATTAATCATTATAAAATATATTTATATTCTGTTGCATCAAACTTTTATTTTTATAATGTAGGAGGGATATAAAACGAATTTAAGTTTTAAGACTTTAGGAATGCCTATAGCTATAATTGCCTTCGTAGTGGTAATGCTAATACCATTAGGCAATGGTTTGAGTTATTCAGCTCATGGAGCTCTTGCTCTTTTGGTTTTTGCTGTAATAATGTGGGCTAGTGAAGCTCAACACTTGGCCGTCACTTCGTTAATTTTGTTGTTTTTACAGCCAATTCTAGGTATTGAGAGTTTTAACAATGCTGTTATTGGTTTTGCCAATCCTATCATCTTTTTAATGATTGGTGGTTTCATTCTTGCCGAAGCAATTCGTAAGAGTGGACTTGCTAAGAGATTTACTTATTTCCTGCTGAAAAAGGTAGGTACTACACCAAGTATGAGTATTTTTGCAGCAGTATTTTCTACAGGCATATTATCTGCTTGGATCGAGAATGTGGTTGCTTTTGCAATGTTACTTCCTATTATAAAGGAAATTGTCCCATTATTCGGCGTTAATGACGCTGAGAAAGGTAACAGTAACTTTGCTAAGGCCATGGTTTTGGGTGCCTCTTATGGTTCCCTTGCAGGTGGATTCGGTACAGAAATCGGTACTGCTCCAAACTTAATGGCAGCAGCTTACACTCATTTACCATTTGTAAACTGGATGATATTTGGTTTTCCATTAGCTATTGTCATGCTCTTTGTGACTTGGAAATTATTAAGCTGGATTTTCCCACCGGAAGTTAAGGGAATTGTCGGTGGACATGATACTCTAAATAAAACTTTAAGCGCAATGGGTTCTATTAGTAGAACTGAAAAAATTACAGCTGTTATTCTTTTCTTCACCATAGGTTTATGGGTAACTACAGGGATCACTGGTATAGACAGTTATTCTGTCGCTTTGATCGGTGCTGCACTCTACTTCATAACTGGTGTTGTTGATTGGAAGGATGCTCAGGAAAATGTTGATTGGGGTTTAATCATCTTCTTTGGAGGTGCACTTTCCCTTGGAGCAGCACTCCTAAATACTGGAGCTGCTGCATGGTTAATCAATGATTTAGTATCATTAATGGGTAACAATGTATCAACAGTATCCATAATGTTGCTCCTCATGATCATAGGTGTTATCTTCACACAGGTCATGTCAAATATAGCCCTAGCAGCTATTTTAGTGCCATTATCAGTTACTTTGGCAGCTGCTCAAGGCCAACCTGTGGGTATCTACGCTGTTCCTGTAGCAATAGCATGTTCACTTTCATTCATGTTCCCAATGGCAGACCCTACAGTTGCAATGGCCTACGGTACGGGATATGTGAAGATCAAGGAAATACTCAAAGCAGGAATACCAATGGTTGTAATAGGCATTATACTGACTGTCATAGCAATGCTAACCATTGCAAAACCATTCCTAGGATAGAAACAATTGTAAAAGGTATTGATTCCAAAAATCAATACATTCTTTATATTTTTTTTTAATGAAATACAATTTTATGTAAAATAAAAATTTTGATGGATCTTGTTGTACTATCTCAATTTATTCAGGTTGAATCCTCCCTGATGAAGATATAATTTGATTACCAACATAAAACCCTAGAAAAATAGTTATTTTTGAGTTTGTCTTCGTTCTGTAATTTCTCTCCAATATGCTGAAACTCCATCAGAAGAGGGGTAAACACTGAAATCGTACCATTTTTCAGAATCCTTTAATCCAGGGGATTCAAAATGTTGTATTTCATGGTCATCCCTAGCTTTTTTAAAACTTGTTTCAATCACAGATCCAATGAGTTCAGGGAAGGTTTCCCAAATATTTTGACCAATAAGATCATCGTAATCAGAATTAAAAAATTCTTCTGCACATTGATTAACATAGGTAAAATGCCAGTACTGACTCAATGCAACAAACCCATCTTGGATACTGTCTAAAATTTCGTTCATCTGACTTTTACTTCTTTTAACCTCTTCTTCAGCCTTTTTTCTTTCTGTATCATCAAACATATATCCTTTAACTTGTATCATTTCATTTTCATCATTAAAAATGCCCACAAGGTTTGCGATAACATGAATCCTCATACCATCAGATCTTCGCTGCCAACTTTGAAAGCCCAGTAGTTTGCGCTCTCTTTTTAACCGAGTAATCATATATGGCCAATCAAATGAGTTAAATTTTGAAATGTTACTTTTAGCTGCTTTGTCCCGGTCATAAAATCCATATATATCTGCAAAAGCAGGGTTGCATTCCAAAATCCTCCCATCAAGAGTTGCAATAAAATCGCCTGTTAAGTCTTCATCAAATAACTTATGATATTTCTCTTTACTTTCCTTAAGAAATTGTTCTGCTGTCTTTCTCTCAGTATCATCGAAGAGATATCCCTTAATCTCTTGCAATTCATTTGAATCGTTGAAAATTCCAACTATATTCGCAACTACATGGATCACAACTCCATCCGATCGAGTATGTACAGTTTGATGGCCCTTGATCTTCTTATCCACTTTCAGTTGTTCCACCAACTTCACCCAGTCTTCAGGGTTAAATCTAGACATATTTGTTTTTAATGCCATGTCATGATTATTAAATCCATATATTTCAATGAATGAGGGGTTACAATCTAAAATAGTTCCATCAGCCTTAGCTATAAAATCTCCCGTTAAATCATCCTCAAAGAAGCTTTGATATTTCTTTTCATTGGCCAATATTTTTTCTTGCTCTTCTTTTTTCTCAGTTATATCCAGAATCTCAATTAAATAGCCTGAATTTATTGGCGACACATAAAATTGTATAAATAATGAAGAATTTTGGCATATGTTATTAGAGTCCTTGAAATATTCTGCTAATCTTCCTTGGAATTTTATTGGCCCTGTTTCATCAAGGTTTGATAGTTTTTGCAGAATTTCTTTGTTGAAGGACAGATCCATCCCCAAAATAGTATTTAATTCACAACCAATAATTTTCAGTGCCGATCTGTTTGCATCCTCCAATTTACCATCTGATCCGTAAATTAGAATTCCAATAGAGGATTTATCAAATATTTCTTTAAATCTATCATTGCCCAACATAAATATCCCTAATTATTAATTATAAAATTGTATTACAAATATGATCACATTATTAGATCAAATCAACACCGTTATATCATATAAACCACTAACTATATCAAGAATTTGTTGGTGAAGAGATGTTATTAGAAGAGTTACATGATCGAGATTATATAGATTCCTTGTTTAAACAGTACCAAGAATTAGCAGATGCACAACCTAATTTAAATTCAGAACTGTTTATTTTTGAAAAAATGGTATTGAAAAGAGTTAAGAAGTTTTTAAAAAAGTCTAACCGATTAAAAGATGTAGAAAAAAAGGATCTAAAAGAGATTATTCATTTTTCGTCCATAGTTTTCACGGAAGGATCATTAGTGGCTGCATTGAGATTGGATCTATGTAATAGGTGTGGATGGTGCTGTGAAAACTGTTCACCCATTTATATAACAGCTGAGGAATATGAATCCTACCAAAATTCTGAGAACATAATGCCCGGTGAAATGGTAAAATATGAAGATGGATATCGATTCGAACAGGATAGACCCTGTGAGCACTTCATAAGATCAACTAAGAAGTGTGATATTTACAATGAAAGGCCCGCAGTTTGCAGGGCATATCCAATAATTATTAAGGATGAAAAATATGCATTTACTCCCAATCACTTCTGTAAATACGCCATTGAATTTGTGGAACAGAAAGCAATAACAGAAATTACCACATGCCTTAAAATCCGTGATGATCCGGATTTCCTTGAAAAACTTAAAAAACAGATGGAAACCCAAATTCCAGATGAATCTGAAAATTTGGAGGAACGGGTCAAAAAATGGAACAAAATTGCTAAAGAACTTAACGATATCTAACCAGCGAGTTAGATCAATAAAAATTATGTTCCAAGAGCAAAATTTGGATTTGGGGCAAATTTCTCATTTATTTTTAAACTCCAAATAACACTTTAACTATTTTTGACGTTTATGTTTTAATCTGAATTAACCAGCCTCTGTTTGTAGATTAGTTCCTTAAATTTGATGGTGAATTTGGTTCCATCTGTAGTATCAAGGAATATTTTTCCATCAAGTTGGGAGGTTAGTGAAACAACAAGCTGAAGACCGAGCCTTTGTGGATTGTCTATATCAATTTCTGGAGGAATTCCTATACCATTATCCGCCACAATTAGAGTGTAATTTGCAGGTTTTTTATGGTCAGAACAAAATTTAATTGTTATTTTACCATGAGAAATTCCTTTAAAAGCATGTTTCAAAGAATTTATTAATAATTCGTTGATTATCAGACCACATGGTACTGCAGTATCCATATTCAGTACATCATCCTCTTTCACATCCATGTCAATTTCTATCATTTCCTTGGAGTAGTAAGATACAAGGTAACTTACCAAACTTTGGATATACTCTCCGAAATTTATGTTTGAAAGATCCGTTGATTGGTATAATTTTTCATGTATGATTGCCATTGATTTTACCCTGCTTTGGCTTTCCCGGAATATTTCAAGATCTTCTTTATTTTTAATTCCTTGAGACTGAAGATTTATGAGGCTAGAGATAATTTGTAAATTATTCTTTACACGATGATGGAGTTCTCTAAGCAGTAACTCCTTTTCTTGGAGTGATGTCTTAATTTTATCCTCTGCATCCTTTATATCAACTATGTTGTTGCCAATACAAACTATTCCCAGAACATTTCCACTATCACTCCTGATCACAGATTTTGAGATCAGTACGGGTATTTTTTTCCCATCCTTTGTTTTTATTATGGTTTCAATATTTATGATGGAATTTGATGAAACATCGAAAAGATCCTTTAGATTCCCATTATCTTTTGCAAATAAACAATTCACAGATTTTCCAATTATTTCTCTTTTTTCATAACCAATCAACTCGAGAGTGGCCTTGTTTACATTTACCACATTCATCTGATGGTCAAGCATGATGAGAAAACTTGACATGGTAGAAACAATTTCATCTGCCGCAATTGCTGCAGTTAAAGCTGGGAATCTATATTTCCAGACACCATAGCTAATGAAACTTAACCCAACAGTTGACATTACCATGGTGGTTTCAGGGATCCTGATGGACATGGAAGGCAACACCAGATCACTCACCATACTAATTAGTAGTGGAAAATAAAGTCCAACAATAAGATATTTTGCCTGTAACTTTTCTAAATTTCTAGTTTTTACATAATAAGATAAACAGAAGGCACCAGCTATAAAAATACAAATTAGGGTCCAAATACTCATGACACTAAATATCAATGAATTCTGTGGAAACACATAGGTCCAACCCCAATATTCTTTTAAAATTCCCTGAAGTAACAGGTTGGTTGTAACTGCATAAATTGAAATTATAATAGCTGGAACATACATCAAAAGATAGACAAACTTATTTTTAAGTATCTCAGTTTTTCCAGTGAATATAAGAGAAATATGTAGTAAAATTGGAGGAACCAACGGCCAAAGACCACTCAGTTTGAGCCATAGATAAGCTGTTTGGAAATCTGTTGTCTGTCTGTACTGAAACTCAGCAAATGCAAGAAAACCAACTAAAAAGCAGAGAACAGCAATCATAATATTTAACTGGCTTCTTGAATTTTTATGATAAATAAAATTGCCCAAGAAGAAACAAAGGAAAAAAGCTGACAAAGATACGTATGAATATATGTTCATATTGAGTTTCTCCAGATGTGTTATCATAGTCTGTAAGCCAACAAATAAATCTTTTTCTTGTTTAGATATTTTTTCTGTCTTTCTTGGAAAATAACTAGTTATATTAATCAATTCTTTGAAATATTTGTCTAATCTATCAATTAATCAGTGTTTCTTCTTGATTAATTGCTTAAACCGTTAAAAAAGATTTAATTAGACGGGGGGCGAATGTTTCTAAGTATTAAATTTAAAAATCATAATTTGAATTTTCTTTCGGGGATCATTCAAGAGCTTGTACATGGAGGTTATTTAACTGCTTTAGGAGCACCATCTCTAGTTCTTACCACCATGATTATTACTGCTTCACAGGTGAATATTCCCCTACTTGTTATTTCATACTTACTTCCACTGATTGTTTACAGCTTTGATTATATGCGTGATCTTGATAAGGATCTTGAAACGAACACTGAAAGGTCTCAGCATCTTCAGAAGAAGAAAAAGATCTATCCATTCATACTTACTTTCTATATAACCATGTTGATTATGCTCCTTTTATTATTTTCAAACATTAATCTAGTTATATTTATCGTATTAATTACATTGGGCGGTTTTTTATATGCAACTGCTTTAAAAGGTCTTACAAAGAAGATCCCATTATTTAAAAATATTTATACAGTTTTGACCTGGTCCCTTGGAGGCACTTTGTTTGTGTCCTTATTCTTATCAATTCCATTTTCAATTTCGTTTATTGTTATCTTCACATTCATTAATCTAAAGGGGATGATAAATGCCATATTCTTCGATCTCAAAGACCATATTTCTGATTCTAAAGAGGGATTAAAAACTCTTCCAGTCCTGCTTGGAAGGAAAAATGCAATTAAATGTTTGCATATTTTAAACCTCCTTGCTATTGTTCCAATTATAATAGGTGTTTATTACAGGATCATTCCAACCATAAGCCTGTCATTAATAGTATTCTTTTTGTACAGCTTTTATTATCTAAGAACTGCACAAAATGCTAAAAATGATGAAGTCTGGGTGAAGCTTGGTTCTATTGCTGATTTTGAATTCATGTTCTGGCCTGTACTTCTTGTATCTGTTTTGATAGTTTGTAGGATGATCTGAATATCTAGTCCATACACATGAAAATATTTTCAAAAAGGATAAAAGCAGGAATCAATAATATAATTCTGTTCTACATTAGAATGTCAAATGAAGTGGAATCATTTCCCATTTAATTGGTGAAGGATCTGTCTTTATTTCTTGTAAATTCAATTGGAGCAGTATTAATGGTAAAAGTAGTAAAATCGGCTGTTAAATGCTATAAAAAGAAAACTAAGAAGACTGTGGGCGGTAAAAGGAAGGTTTATGAATATAACCAGTACTTGGTGCCTTTAAAAAGATCTGACAACTTTAAGTGTAGTGAGGATGTTTTAATAGTTCCCAGATCTGAGATGGAAGATTTGGCACTTGCAAACAAAACTACTGTGACTGACTTTTTCGATAATGTAGGTTATGGTAAAAACAGTATCGCTGCCTATGAACGAGAACTTGCTGAATTAGAATGGAAACATAATGAACTGTCCAGATCATACAAAGAATTGGTTAGTAAACATTCTAAGACAAACAAGCGGATTAAAATGGATGGAGAAAAAATTAAAACTCTTGAAATAGAGAACAATACCGTTAAAAGAGAGTATCAGGAGTTAAAAAATAATTACAAGAATTTAAAATCAAAATACGAACTCGAATTCCAAAAGAAAAAGGCAGATGAGGAAGAGAACGCTCAAAAAGACGATATATGGTCCAGTTTAAAGAACAGGTTGGGTAGTAAAAGGGATGGAGAAGGTGATTGAATGTCCAACTCTAGATCAAAACCTCATCCTTCCATAAGTCAAGTTAAGATAATTGCTGATAAGAACAACTTCCCCATCAGCTGGCTCAATAAACAGGGATTCTGTGAATATGGTATATTTCTGGAAAATGTGAAGGGAATTCAAGTCAAACCCACAAAATCCATGATAGAAGGTACTCAAGAACACCTAATCCTTGAAAACAACTTCAAAAAAGATGCAGAACCTGCAACATTTGAAGAAATGCTGGAAACATCTAAAACAGGTGAAATATTATCGAGGGAACTGCCCGTGATTTCTAAAACCTATGGAATCCGAGGTTTCATTGATGAAGTTTGGATGACTCCTGATGAGTTCATAATAATAGATGATAAACCCGGCAGAGTTGCTTACTCATCTAGTATTAATCAGGTTTATGGTTACTGCCTAGCATTTAAGGAAATGGTGCCTGAAGAGCGTAGAATAATCGCTTCACTCAGGGAAAGGGGTACAGATAATATTTACTGGTCTTCATACTTCGATAAAAAGGCAGAGATGGATATTAAAAATTTAATTAACAGAGTTCATGGACTGTTGAATGGAGAAATTGAATTTATCCCAACCAAAAATCCTAATAAATGTAGAGGATGCAGATTTAACAGTATGTGTGACAAAAAATCCATATTTTAATTTATTCACATATGTTCGATACATTTAAATACAAGCTCGTTATAAAAACTGATTACTGTAGAAACAGTCTATTTTATTTAGTCCTGTGGGGTAGTGGTAATCCTGCTGGTCTTTGGAACCGGCGACGGCGGTTCGACTCCGCTCAGGACTATTCAAATTAATTACAGGTTATATCAATGGAAAATGTTTTAGTTGTAGGTGCAAATACTAGACCTGTAGCATGTTCTTTAAATCTAGCGGGTTTCGATGTTTATTCTGCTGATTATTTTGGATGTGAAGATATAACCCCCTGTGTAAAAGAATATAAATCTATTTTAAAGTCCAAACCCTACGAATCAACTGGTTTTTTTTCTGATGGATTTACTCAAAACAAATTGAACGAAGTTGCAGCGGAATTCATCGATGATGTAGATCATATCATCTGCTGTTCTGGTGCAGATCCAAAACAATTTCCAAAAGCCAAAGTATTGGGAAATAGAGACATATCTAGCATTGAAAATAAATATACATTATATAAAACACTTACAAAAAGATTTGATGGACTTATAAAAGTTCCTGAAACTTATTTTGTGAAGTCTCTGGAAGATGTACAAGAAATTGTAACGGAACATCCCTTGAAAAAATTTCTCATCAAACCTCTTCAAGGATATGGTGGAGTTGGTATAACTAAATTCGCAAGTCAAGTTACAACTATAGATAATAATGGTGCATTATTGCAGGAAATTATTGATGGCCCAAACATTAGTACATCTGTGATTTCTAAGATAGATGAAGCAAGAACAATACTCGTTAATTGGCAATTAATTGGAAAAAAGGACTTAGGTCAGCTTGAAAATTATGGTTATTGTGGAAACATAAGCCCCTACACAGGCCGGGATAAGAAAACTATGGAAAATTTGAAGACAATCTCGGAAGACATAATCCTGGATCTGGATCTCATCGGTTCCAACGGTTTAGACATTATTATGAAAGATAATGAACCCTACATAATTGAGATAAATCCTAGAATTCAGGGAAGCTTTGAAGTTGCAGAATTATCGTTGGGAATAAACATGGCACAAACACATATCAACGCCTGTAACGATATCATGATTGAGTATCCTAAGCCTGAATGTTTTGCAATGAAACAAGTAGTTTTTGCAACTGAAAGATCCATGGTAGGCGATATCAATCAACCAGGAGTTTTTGATCTTCCCAACAAAAATACCATAATTGAAAGGGGAGAACCCATCGCAACTGTAGTTAATTCAGGGAAAATACTCGAAAACACGATTAAAACAGGCGAAAAGTTGGTCTCTTCCCTCTACCAAAACATGCAATCAATGCCTTGAAAAATTTAAAATTCAATAAATGTTCTATTTTTTTTAATTTAAATAATGTGTAACGCCCACAGTATGAAAATAATTGTACCTACAACAATGAGAATTGTTGATATTATCATTGCAGCGGATACTAACAAAAATAATTTAGCACGTTTATCAGGGTCTTTAACATCTTTAAATAATTCATTGAATGGATCTACGCTCATTATGATTTACCTCACTAAAAATATGTACTGGGTGGTTGTTGGTAATTGACTTCGAAGTTTTTTTAAATCAGCTCTGTAGATATACATATCAGTTCCACAATTATCAATTTCAAGAACCTTGCATACAACTTCTGATTCATATTTACCTCCTATTCTCGAACCCGATGCATTAGAGTCTATTTCAATATAAATTGGAAGTTTCAATTTATTAAGGTTGGCTTTTCCAATTATTTCAGAAATTCTGTCGAGTTCCTGTCTTTTAAATCTGTGCCTGGTTCCATCAGCACCAATAACATGTGGCTTGTCTTCTTTTAAAAGTTCTTCAAGAAATTTTCTCTTGCGTGGCAGATGTTTGTTCAAAATCAGTATCTGTTTTTTGACAAGTTTGTCTCCCCTGCTAAAATCAGGTGTCATATTTTAAAATATATCTTCCATCGATCATATATTAACTTTAATCATGTTATGATTTCTGAAAAGAATTTTTAATATCTAGCTGGAGGTGTTAATTTCATGAAAATAGATGTTGAACAATGTAGGGAAAATGATAAAATTAAAGATATCATAAGCAAAAGTGGACTCCAAATAAAATACATTAAACTTTTAAATAGAATATCAGACGCTATCTACATAAATTCTATCAATTACAATGTTTCAATAGATAATAACATCATTAAACTACTTTTAATTTCCTCGAAACCAGAAAATAAAAATGGTGTTTACAACACAATTTCACTAACCAACGTACTTTACAGAATTAAGGAACTTGAACTCAATAATCAAGAACTCACAACTATCTGTAAAACAACCAACAACATGCTTGAAGTTCAGATGGAACTGCAAAACTTTTAAACGTTTAAACCATCTACATATAACCATATGATTAGTTTAAGGTTTATAGGAGTTTAAATGATTGATTATTATTACAAAGTAATTGATGAAGTAGTTGAAATTGATGGTGAAGTAAATTCAATTGCAGAGTCTAGACGCTTAATTGCAGAGATCAACGAAAGGGAAACCATTCTTCTAAAACTCAAGGAAGAAATTCGACGAGATATACGTTCTATGGAATCTAATTTTCTCAAGGAGAAAGCTATGCTCCGAACTAAATATACATGAAACAGAACAACGGAATTTCAGGAATTATAATGGGATCCCCAAAAAAGAAATTGATAAAAGAACTTAAAAATTTGGAATCAAAATCTAACAACGATATTGAAGAAATGAAACACATTAAGTACGTGATCGACGATCTTTTGATCCAGTTCAACGATCTAAAAGAACCCATAAATAATTCCATAAGGGCCATGTTTGGTAACTGAACATTAAAAAAAATGTAAAAAAAATTAAAAATTTAATGGGTAAGATGCACAGGTAAGAGTATTAAAACCCCTAAAAGATCATCTTTTTTTATGTTACAATCCTTTGCTGCTGCAAACATTGCATGGTCCGCTTTTCTTTTCATGCTTAGAGGTAAAGGAATTTCTTCATCTACTGCCAATGCATGTCCATAGCTGTTTGATCCATAACCACTTAAATAAGTTAAATAATTGGCTGGTATTGGGATTTCTTTAATTTTAATGGATTTAATATTTCCTGATTTAAATTCCATATCCTCATCAGCAATTATTGCCCTTAGATTACCGGAAATATTTCCTACCTGAAAGTCAAGCTTCTCAGCCTTGGATTCAGCAAGTTCATGCTTAACAGCATCTAACCTGGTTATTATCCTCAATTATTCCATCTCCATGGTCTTTTTGATCATTTTCAGCCTTACGAAGTTTTCCCTTTCCATTTCCTCAAGCCGCATCTCGATATACTTAACAGTATTCTCGATTCTTGGAACGATGATATGTTCAAGAGCATTAACCCTTCGTTTGGTGGATTCTATTTCTGCAGCTAAAAGAATGATGGTTTTTTCAATCTCCCCAAGCTCAATTATAAGTCTAATAGCCTTTTCAAATTTACTTGCTGCTTCATCTACTTTAACTGATGTTTCAAGGAAACCATATCCCCTTTCTACCATTGTACGTTCTTTAATTTCAGAATCAACCAATGGAACTACAACACCCATCACACTTCTAGAGTCGATGTCTATGTTAATAGATTCGTTAACAGACATGGCGGCTTTTTTAACAGCTAAATCACCCATTACAATTTGTGCTGCTGTCAAGTCTTCATATGCATCTTTTAATATTCTCTCAACATCTTCCCTTGAACCCTTGACACGTTCGAGTATATTGAAAAACTCCATAATAAGGGCATTCCTTTTCTCTTTAAGTAAACTGTGCCCCTTTACTGCGAGTTTTTCTCTATCTTTAAGTTTTAGAAGTTCCATCCTTGTAGGATTGATACCTTCTATCATTTCTTGAGCCATTTTATCCCTCACATTCCCTTAAAAAATTAAGGGATTATTTGTAATTTGGGTGGTATTTTGGTATGTGTTCAGCCTTCACACGTTTGAGTTCAGCTTCTGGTAAGAGGCCGAGTAACTCCCAACCGAGGTCTAGTGTTTCCTGTATGGATCTGTCCTCATCACTGGTCTGAGTTATGAAAAGTTTCTCAAATTCGTCTGCAAAGGTTAAAAATTTCCTGTCACGTTCTGTGAGAGCTTCTTCACCAACAACAGCCATAAGATCTCTTAAATCCCTACCTTCTGCATATGCTGAATAAAGCTGGTCTGAAACACCACTGTGATCTTCCCTTGTTTGACCTTCTCCGATTCCACCACTCATTAATCTGGAAAGTGATGGTAAAACATCTACTGGTGGGTAAATACCTTTCCTGTAAAGATCTCTGCTTAGCACGATCTGTCCTTCTGTGATGTACCCTGTAAGGTCAGGAATTGGGTGTGTAATATCGTCCTGTGGCATAACAAGTATTGGCATCTGAGTAATTGAACCTTCTTTACCAACGATCCTACCTGCACGTTCGTACATTGTAGCTAAATCAGTGTACATGTAACCAGGGTATCCTCTTCTTCCTGGAACTTCGTCCCTTGCTGCAGATATTTCACGAAGTGCTTCACAGTAGTTGGTAAGGTCAGTTAGTATAACTAACACATGCATGTTGAGTTCAAATGCAAAGTACTCTGCTGTTGTAAGTGCCATTTTAGGAGTGATGATCCTTTCAATTGCAGGGTCATCTGCTAGGTTCATGAAAACTGTAACCCTTTCAAGAGCTCCTGTTCTTTCGAAATCTCTCATGAAGTAGTTTGCTTCTTCGTGAGTAATACCCATAGCTGCGAATATAACTGCAAACTCTGTTTCTTCTCCAATAACCTTAGCCTGTCTTGCGATCTGAGCTGCTAATTCGTTGTGAGGAAGACCGGATCCTGAAAATATAGGTAGTTTCTGTCCACGTACCAATGTGTTCATTCCATCTATGGTGGATATTCCTGTTTCAATGAACTCTGCAGGAAATTCCCTTGCAGAAGGGTTCATTGGGTTTCCGTTGATATCGAGTTCCTGATCAGGTATGATCTCTGGACCGCCATCAATAGGTATACCTGTACCATTGAATATTCTTCCTAACATATCTGGTGAAACACCTAACTTAGCTGTTTCACCTGTAAACCTAACCTTAGTTGTTAAGGTGTTAAGGTCACTGGTTCCTTCAAAAACCTGCACTACAGCAAGGTCATCTTTAACTTCAAGAACCTGTCCCCTTCGTTTGTCCCCTGCAGGTGTTTCAATGTCTACTATTTCACTGTAAGCAACACCTTCAACACCTTCAACAATCATCAGAGGGCCTGAAACTTCAGAAACTGTGGTATATTCCCTTGTTTTGATATTTGTATTCATTTTCATACCTCACTGCACTGTTTTACTATGTCTTCCTGAATTTGCTTGACTTTAACTTCAAATTCAGCTTCAGGCAGATACTTCATCCTTCCTATATCATCCTTGGCGGATATGGATATGATATCTGCAGATGCTGCTCCTCGGTCAAGTGCTGCTTCAGCATTGACATGGAAAGTTATAATGGTTTTAAGCATTTCGTACTGTTTAGTAGGAGCACAATATGTGTCTATTTCATGGTAAGCGTTTTGCTGGAGGAAATCTTCCCTTATCATCCTTGTGGTTTCGAGGGTGATTCTTTCACGGTCAGGTAAAGCATCTGGACCTACGAGCTGTACAATTTCCTGTAGCTCAGATTCCTTCTGTAGAAGTGCCATTGCTGTGTCCCTTGTTTCTCTCCAATCTGCTCCGGTATTGTTGTTCCACCAATTTTGTACACTGTCAACGTAAAGTGAATAACTTTGTAACCAGTCTATTGATGGGAAGTGACGTTTATCTGCAAGAGATGCATCCAGTGCCCAGAACACTTTGGATATACGCAGTGTGTTCTGTGTAACAGGTTCTGATAAATCTCCACCAGGTGGTGATACAGCACCTACAACTGTTACAGAGGATGTTTTATCTTCAGTTCCTATTGTGGTTATTCTACCTGCCCTTTCGTAGAATTGAGCTAGTCTTGATGCTAGATATGCTGGATATCCTTCTTCACCAGGCATTTCTTCTAGCCTACCTGATATTTCCCTCATTGCTTCAGCCCATCTTGAGGTTGAATCTGCCATTAAAGCTACATCGTAACCCATATCACGGAAGTATTCTGCAATGGTTATACCAGTGTACACACAAGCTTCCCTAGCTGCCACAGGCATGTTTGATGTGTTTGCTATGAGAACTGTTCTGTCCATTAAAGGTTTACCAGTTTTAGGATCTTCCAATTCTGGAAATTCCTTTAGAACTTCTGTCATTTCGTTTCCACGTTCACCGCATCCTACATATACAATTATGTCTGCATCGGCCCATTTAGCAAGCTGCTGCTGTGTAACTGTTTTACCTGAACCAAATGGCCCTGGCATTGCAGAGGTACCACCCTTTGCAACTGGGAAAAATGTATCCTGAGCCCTCTGACCTGTTACTAAAGGCACATCTGGATCTAATTTTGCCTTGTATGGCCTTCCAACCCTTACCGGCCATTTCTGCATCATTGTAACTTCTACATTTCCTGCAGCTGTTTCAACTTCAGCAACTACTTCTTCCACAGTGTACTGTCCTTCAGAAACTATGTTTACTAGTTTACCTTCAACCTTTGGAGGTATCATTATTTTTTGAAGAATTGCAGAAGTTTCCTGCACTTCTCCTATGACATCTCCACCCTTTACATCTGCACCTGCAGTTAAGGTTGGTTTAAAAGTCCATTTGGTTTCTTTATTTAATGATGGAACAGTCACTCCTCTCTGGAGATAATCTCCGGTCATTAATTTGATTTTTTCCAGTGGTCTCTGGATTCCATCAAATATTGAACCTAGAATACCTGGACCAAGTTCCACGGATAGTGGTCCTCCAGTACTTTCGATTGGTTCTCCAGGTTTCATACCTGCAGTTTCTTCGTAAACTTGTATGGTTGCTTGGTCTCCTTCGAGTTCAATGATCTCCCCGATCAATTTATCGTTCCCGACCTTTACCATTTCGTGCATCTGGGTTCCCTTCATGTCGTTTCCGACAATAACAGGTCCCGCTATTTTAATTATGTTTCCTGTAATCATTTTACCATCTCAACCCCAATTACTCTTTTAATAAGCTCGCTCATAGGGTCAGATTCCCTTCTAATTGAGCCTGTTTTGTCTGGTATTTCAATTATCATAGGTAATGCGCTTTCATTTGTTACCTTATTGATTGTTTTCCTGAGTGCGTCCCCTATTTTTTCTGTTGTGATAATCACTGAAAAATTCCTACTAACCAATTCTTTAAGAGTTTTTTCAGCTTCATCCATATCTTTAACAGGGTGCCCTTCTTTGATACCTCCAAGCATGAAGCCTGTGACAATATCTTCGTCTGCCATCACTGCGATATTTGAGTTCATACTAACATCTCCTTGATCATTGACGATGAGAATCCAGCTTCTCGTTTTCCCCTAGCAATAATTTTTAAGTTCTTAACTTCAGTTTCCTTTCTACTTAAAAATCCTATCATAGGGCCTATTCCAAACTGATTCTTCAAAGAAATAGTTTTAGCTGTTTTGACAACGTAGCCATCGAGTAATTTCTCGAATGTTGCCATTGAACCTGTTTCTGTGAACTCTGTCAAGGCATCAGAAAGAATCGGTGCATAATCTGTTCCTTCTAATCCACTTATAACTCCAGATACATCTTCTGCTTCCATCAATTCTTTGAGTTTCCATTCTCTAATTTCATACCCATCTGAAACCATGTAAGGTTCTATGTCTTCGTACTTAATGTTGTCAGCTTTTGCCCTTAGAATGATCTTTATGTTGGCAACATCAACCAGGGTACCTATGTAATTATGAAGTAAAGTGGTGTTTTCGTCCTCGGGTGTTGCAGATGTTTTTAAAAGATTTTCAAGCAAATATTTATCCAATGAAGCTTCTAACGGCAATAATAAACCTGTTTCTTTGTATATTGGTAGTGCATCTTCCATAACCTTCGGATATTCAGTTCCTTCAAGGGCGTTAAGTACTTCTTCAACGGATTCTGTTTCTATTAAAGAATCCAGTTTGTTACTCAACTCTCCAAATGGCACCACAAGATCCACTGTTTCTTCATGGTTTAAACCTGCTTCCTTGGCGATTATTATGCTTTTGATATTTTTGATATCCCATTTTTTAAGTAAAAGCTTGAAACTGTCTTTACTGTTATCAGGAGTTATCCTTGCAATCAAATCATAGGTTTCAGCTAACTGAGAATCCAATGCCTTTTCAAGAGGGTAAGTATCTATGTATTTGGAGTAGTCTGGAACTCCCCTCAAATAGTTTTTAACCTCTTCAATATTTTGAGATTCAACTATTTCTGAAAATTCTTTTTCAGTAAATAACCTTCCAGTTCTTGCCCTGACCCTTGCATTTGGGTAAGTGTAGGGAAAAAACCCTAAAACCGGCCTGATTATGGTTATAACTACTACTGCAGCAATAACTATGATGGCTAAAAACAGAGCTGCTAAAAAAATTTCATTAGAGGGAAATCCAAGTGTACTAACTATTGTAGTAATATCTTCTACCATTATGATTCTCCCCTATTTGAATAATATTCTTGCAACTTCTGATCTTAGAGATTTTTTGAATCTTAGCAATCTAGCCTCGATAGTATTGTTAACTTCTATTTCACCATTTTTAGTTTTAACAACTGCTCCTCCAATGGTGTTGATGTTATCTCCAATTTCTAACTTAGTTTCGTTACCAGTTTTTTCTGTTACTTCTTTTTCGATGGATGATATAGAAACTTCTATTTTGGCCACATCTTCCTCTTTGACAGATACTATCAAGTCTCCGCCGCCAATTTCAGTTGCAGCTTCAATAATAATTTCTTTAAGAGATTCCTTGTATTCTGTTGAATCTGAAGAAGCAATTTCCTTCAGGTTTTCTACAGCCTTTTTAAAGGACTCTTCAATAATTTCTTCTCTAGCATCAAGTTCCATTCTTCTGGAATTCATCTTAGCTTCTGAGATAATTTGCTGATATCTCATATTGGACTGTTTTTTACCATCCTCTAAGATCTTTTCCTTTTCAATGAGGGCGAGTTTTTCGCCCTCTTCTAAAATGGATTTACTCTCTACTTCAGCTTCTTCTTCGATTGAATTGGCTTTAGTTTGAGCTTCAGATATTATACTTGAGACTATTTTTTCTGTCCCGGCACTCATGTTTATCCTCCAAGAATTTTAGCGAATACCATAAGCAATATAGCTATAAGGAAACCGTAAATAGCCTGTGTTTCAGATAGTGCTGTGAATATAATACCCCTTGCAAACATGTCTGGTTCTTCAACAACAGCTCCTACTGATGAGGATGCTGTAATACCTTGACCCATACCAGAACCTAAACCTGCAAATCCAATTGCTGCACCTGCACCAACTGCTATTATACCCTGTGAAACATTCAGTGTGAGTGATGGGTTCATTATTCCTGAGAAAACCAGGAGTAAGATAGCTATAAGAAAACCGTAAATAGCCTGTGTTTCTGGAAGGGCTGTGAATATAATACCTCTTGCAAACATATCAGGGTCTTCTGCTACTGCACCTACACTCCCTGCTGCTGCGATTCCCTGTCCTATACCTGATCCTAATCCTGCTAAACCGACTGCGAGACCTGCGCCGATTGCTGCTAATGCTGTTCCTATTACTATTTCTACCATATTATTTACCTCCTACATCAGTATGTATTCTTTTTGTACGGAATGCCCTGAACTTCTGACTTCCACCTATGTAAAATTGAGCAAAATACTCAACGTAATGCAAACGTAATGCGTTTATGAATGCCCCTAAACTCTGGAATGCACAGTTTGCAATGTGTCCTCCAATAAATACTATTGGAGCCAGTATAATTCCCACCACAGGTATCATACTATCACATAATCCTGTTAAAATGTTAACAGTCATAGCGATTCCACCTGTTGAGAGACAAAGTGCTAATAGTCTTGCGTACGATAGCAGATTTCCAAGGAACCCTGTGAGATCCATGAGCCCAAACGCCCCATTGAAATATATGAGCATTATAAGGCTTAATACAAGTATTGGAGCTGCTATATATATTGAACTTGTTAATACGTATGCAACAATTGCTGCTTCTAAAACAAACCAGATTATTTGTGCTCCTAAAGCTTCGCTGACATTTCCACGTTTCAGGTTGTTGTATGCTCCTATTATAAGACCCATGTTGATGTGGATAACACCAATTGCCAATGCTATGTATAGGATATTTTCCGGGTGCACAAATGCGTCTATGGAATGTATTGTTGTTGGTAATGCTGCTCCTCCAAGAATCCATCTTGGGAAAAGGTCTCCAATGAAACCGTTGGTAATCATACCGAGTATGAATGCCCATACACCACATGCAACTAGAATAAGTCCCATGTTTTTCATCATTTTGCTGTTTTTACCCAGTCCATAAACTAAAACTAAACCAATTATTGCGTCTACTATACCGTAACCTGCATCTGTTAAACAGAAACCAAAGAAGAATGGGAATATAATTGCCATGAGTATGGTTGGATCAAACTCCCTGTAATCTGGTGGGGAGTACATATTCACAAAAAGTTCGTATGGTTTTGCAAACCTAGGATTGTCCAGATGAATTGGAATCTCATCCTTCTCAACATCAGGATCAGATACTTCCACTATTGAATAACCTTCAGTTGTGGTTTCAATGAGTGCAAGAGTTTTTTCCAGGTTTTTTTCTGTTACCCATCCCTCTAACATTACAGTATTGTTTGTTTCACCAAATGATGAGAAAATTTCGCTTCTTTGTTTTTCAATTTCCAGAAGTTCTTTGAAAACGATTAGATCAGATAATGATTCTTCAGATATATCTCCAAGTTCGTTTAAAATAGCTTCTTTTTGTTTGATTATTGTTTGTTTTTCAGATTCAAAGTTTCTTAAAATTTCTTCTGGTTTTCCAGAAATTCCTGATAGATCGAACCTTTCAAATTCGAGTTTTCTAAGTAGAGTTGAAATTTCATCCCCATACTTGTTCAGACAAATAACAACCAATATTTTGTATAATTTGTCTTCTGTGTCATTTTCTTCAACAATGATTTCTTCGGGCATGTTTTTCAAACTAGCCTTAAACTCATCATAGGAAGTTAAAGAAATTTTTCCAGTTATAACAGAAACAAATTCTGTATCAACTAGATCTGCAAGGTCCACATCAAAGTTTTTCAAATTTTCTGCTGCCCTTTTTGCATTTTCCAGACTGGAAAGTTCAGATTCTAATTCACCTAACTTTTCTTCCAGGGGTTTTGTTTTTGATTCTACTTTATCAAGGAAAGTTTCTGCATTTTTCAGAAGATCTTCAACCTCTACCTCTTCAACTTCCTTTTTCTCAATTTTGGGGGGATTAATAAATCCCTTGGCCATGGCTAAAATGCCCTCATCCTTCCTGCTAACCGAACTTAAAAAATCAGTTGTAGCAGTTGTTTTCATTAAAAGTGAGGAAATTTTGCCGAGAAAAGGAGTTGCATGGGAGGGTTTAAGAATTTGCTTCCACTCTGCATCTTGTTGTATTCTCTCAGATATATCTTGGATCTGAACCAGAGCTGCATCATGAAGATCGTTCACTGCAGCATCTGCATACTTATCCAAGGTTATAACCTTGAGTTTTTTCATTCTCGCCGGCTTGAACATTGTACTCACACTATAAAATACTTTTTACTATTAAGTCCGCTGCCTCGTCAACCTTATTCATTGCTGTGCTCTTTGTCACTCGAACTTCTTCACTGGTTTTGTTGTTAATGTGTAAGGCTTCTTTTTTGGCCTTAGTTTCAGCATCAAAAGCCATATTTTCGGCTTCAGCTGAAGCTTCTTCTTTGAATTTTGCTATGTTTTCTTTTGACTTTAAGCGGGCTTCTTCGATTTTTTGGGACTTTAATTCTTTAGTATCTTCTATTAACTTGTCAGCATCATTTTCAGCCTTTTTTATCGTTGTAATAGCTTCCGATATTGTTGTCATTTAAATCACCATGATTTATAAGCAAAGTTTCTATTGTGTTATATTTATCTTTTACTATTTGAATTTCCAATAAAAAGACTCAAATAATAATACATATTGCAAATAATTAAATAATCTAGTTTAATTCTGCGGTAATCACCCCTTTTCACTATAGTGAATTTCTTCAGCATCAATTAGTTTTCTAAACGGTGTTTCAACAGTTTGTTCTTCGAATACATGCGAAATAATTCCGGGAAGTCTTCCCATCATGAAAATTCCAGTACCAACTTTCCAATTAAAACCAATATCTGATAGTATGCCAGCATTAGCACCGTCTATGTTCATTTTTATTCCTTTAGTTTCGTAAAGAATTTCTTCAATGGATAAAGCCAATTCTGTGTGTACTCCAATACAATCCAGATCCTTGGCAACTTGTATCAATTTAACAGCTCTTGGATCTTCTGAGTGGTATCTATGTCCAAATCCGGGGATTTTTTCATTTTTAGATATATATTCATCCACCACGATCCCAGCCACAGTTTTAATATCTTGACAAGATTTTAAGGGGCCCACGTATCCTGATGCTCCATTTACAACCAGATATTGTAACAAATGCATAGCTCTTTCCATTGCACCCGCATGAAACTTGCCGAAAGATAATAGCCCTCCGGATACACACTCCTTCATTGAAGAACCTGTGGAAGCCATCAACCTTGCAACTTGTGTACTGGGAGGTGTTACACCATGATCACAAAAGGAAACAAGAACAGCCTCTAACATTTTAGAATTAGTGTCTGAAGGTAATTCTCCATTTACAAGTAGATAAACCATTTCAGAAAAGGATATTTTGCCAATTAGATCTTCCTGGGAATATCCGCGTGTAACTAGTTTATTAGGTTCAACACGGGTTATGGAAGTTTTCCATTTAGGATTAGTTAATTTAAGTAAATTTTCGACGGTTTCTCTACCAATGGCCATAATTTAATCACTCCAAAATTTTGGATAGGTGCACCGTGGATCGTCTTGGCTCCACACAACAGCAGGGACGCATAGACACTATCCTAACGCCACTAGCTCGTTGGGGTCCAACTTCAATAAAAGATCCCAGTGCTGTTACAGAACCGCCAATTCCAAGCGACCCTATATTTGTATCGTTCAATTTTCCAGTCAAACAATTTTCCAATTTAGACTGGATATTAAGGTTACCGTAAGCCATAGCTTTCAGCATAAGCGATGAAGCTTCAAAATGAGTTCTTCCAATGCCAATTGCAGGAATACACGGTGTGCATCCTAACATTGCAATCTCTGATCTCAACCATGTTAGTACTTCTAAAAATACTTTTCGATGATCCCTCTTGTGGAAAACCTTATATGTATGGGCACGAATCTCTGGTCCTCCCCCAAGCATCAAAACATGAATTTTCACATCGTCACCAGTAATTCCAGTAACTGAAAAAGAAGGTGAAATAAGCCTTTCGGGACTGCTGTAAAGCCCCTTTGATTGTTCAATTCTCTCGATCGAGTTTCCTTTGACAGCCATTGGCCTTGCAGGAAGCTCCTTCAATCCTTCTTCAATCCCTTTGTTTATCTCTTGAAAGAACCCTGGGGCCAAACCCACTTCATTACCAATTTCCAGAAGCACATGAGGAATTCCAGTATCATCACATAGAGGGACTTTATTTGAACTGGCTATTTCTGCATTATTAATAAGTAATTCCAACACCCATCGTGCATTAGGATTGGTTTCGGTTTCAACAGCCCTTCTATAGGCTGCCAGTTGGTCTTCGCGGAAGTTGGTACTTGCATCAATTACTGCTTCTTTAACTAAATTTACTAGATCCATCATAAATCTCCAATTAATTCTATTTTCCTGGCAGTGACATATCATTTGTCCCTTGTTTTGAAATCTTAGCTTCTGGATAGTACCTATCGATCATGCTTTGAACAAGATACACCTGTTTTATTCTTTCAGCAGCCTGACTAACGCTCGTATCCCATCCATGGTGGGCTGCAACAGAACCTCCTGTTTTCAAATAAACTGGAGATGCAACTTTTATGATTTCAGGAGCTTCATAATGACGTATGAATCCACCTGAAGATTTAGGATTTTCCATATGAAGATCCAACGAGATTTTGATGGATTTTCTAATGTCAGCCATCATGGATATCTGAAGATCCCTTACTGGATTGAAAGAATCTGCACCAATTAGTTCTAAAAGCTTTGCACTTGCAGGATTACCATGTCCACAATGAGCTGATACTTTGAAATGAACGTTTTCAGGAAGTTCACCCTTCTTACGCATCTCATTCAGCACCCATAACATGCCTTCATCATACACAACTATTCCCCTCACACCCAGGGCTACAGCCCTTTTAACATCTTCCAAACCATAGAGTAAATTTTTATATCCCCTCAATCTGTACCCTATTCTTGCACCTTCTGGTGTGTTGGCAGATGCACTGGTATCGTAGGTGGCCCTGGGTCCCACACTCAAAAATAGTTCAACCTTTTCATCAACAGCTATACTGACCATTTCCTCAATTTCAGCATCTGTTAATAGCATTATCCCCTTGGTTTGGGTTACCCTGTGAATATTCACACCATAACTGTCTGTTGCCTCAAAAAGTGCGGTCATTGCTCCAGGATTTTGAATTCCTGGAACTTCAAAACGGTACTGGGCACCGTCAGGAAAACGTTTTTCTGATGGTTCATTATTTTGATTTCCAATATTTATTGAATTTAAAAATTTTTCAGTGTCCATAGAATCACCAACTTGATAGTGTTTTGTAAGAAGTATTTTTCATGATATTATGATTTAACAACTTCATGAAATCTTGTACATATACAGATTCAATTTGTTTGATTGAAGTCAGGATGTCAACTTTAACATCAGGATTTAATGATTGAAACTTCTGGTTTAAATCATAAATATCCAATGGATTTTCAGGTTCGCCCTTGGGCAGATCTACTAGACTTTTAAAAACCTGATTTTCAGTTTCAACAGTGATTTCAGAAGGTCTTTTGTTGGGGTATGATTCATCCAATTTTTTATCTGTTTCTATGCTTATTTTTGATGCAATTGATCTTGTTTGAGCTGTGATATCCATGTTACCAGTGTTTGGTGCACCATTAATTAAACTGATTGCAATAGCAAATGGAAGACTCTGTCTAACATCCTCTAAAGTTTGAGGACGGTAATTATCGTGTTCTGCTGCTATTTTATACGTTTTAACTCTGATAGAGCATATATCATCATATTTCAAACCTGCTTTTTCCATGTTCTCTTTTATTGTTAAAGTTGCATCAATAGAAGAATGTAAATGCCTGCATAATGGATACTTTTTGAAATAAACATCTGAGATATGGTAACTATCAATATCAACTGTTTTCCATCTGGATTCTATGTTTGAAATACCAATATTTGAAACCATTGCGGGATAAAATCCTTGTTTTCCTTCAATTATTGAGTTAGCCCCTGTAAAACCTTTTTCAGCCAAAAATGCAGCAAGAACTCCTGATTGTGCAGCCTTTCCTGCATGGAGATGTTTGGCCATGCTACCAGAATGATCCGACTCTAAAAGACCTGATGCCTGGGTTCCTGCAAGTCCCAAGGCATTGATTATCTTTTCTTCAGAAAGATCCATGATTTTGCATGCAGCTGCAGCGGCCCCGAACGTACCACATGTTCCAGTACTGTGAAAACCGTTATTTCTATGTAAAGGGTTTGAAAACTCTCCAAGTAATATTGAAACCTGATAACCTGCTACTATAGCTTCTATAAGTTCTTTGCCTGTTTTTTCCCGAACTTCTGCAACTGCCAGTGCCGCAGGTATTACAGTACATCCTGGATGAAGTTGAGCAAATCTATGACCATCATCGAGATCAAGACTGTGTGCAAATATTCCATTACAGAATGCGGCATCCATGGGACTTAACCCATCTGAACCCAACACAATTGCTTCTTCTTGACTTTTGAATATCTCTTTAACTATTTCACTGCTCTGACTCCGTGATCCTCCTATTGCAACTGCTAAAAAGTCTAAAAAACACAGTTTTGCCTTAAAAATCACTTCATATGGAAGTTCACTGTGTTGGATATCCACAACTTTCTTGGCCAGATCTTCTGTTATCATATTTTTTTACTCTAAGGATCTTAAGCGGATTTTACGTGTGCCATAATAATTATATGTGAGTTAGGAAAAATTTGCAAATTATTCATTGCCTCACTAGGGGTTTGCTCAAATGTCTCCTTGCAGATGGAGGTGTTTCATAAAACCCTTTTTCAATATTTCTAGGTATTTCTACCCTTATTTTTTCCCCATTCCTTTCTATTTTACCGCACCCGGGACATTTGAATCCCTTATCTTTTCCTGCAGATTTCATTCTTTTTCCACAACTGCACAATGGGTTAACTAATTTTTCAGTTTTAACAGGTTCTTTTAATTGGAATTTTTCGATATTGAGTGTGCCTTGATTGTTTATACCTTCACCCACACCCCCATATACCTTTAACAGGTCCCCTGGTTCCAGTTCCCTGATATAATTTCTGAACTGTTTGGTAGGTTCATAGGCTGCACATTCAATGGTACCTGATTCATCTTCCAATTTGAATATAAGGTGTCCTCCATCGATTACGTGAGGTTTGTCCATCACACGACCCTCTACAATGTAACATTTGAATTTCTCCATGTCTGAAATATTTTCGATGGGTTTTAGGTGCATGTCTGTATGCTGGTTAGTTTGAAAAATGCAGTGTCTTTCAATTGGTTCCATGACAAGAACCATGTTTCTCGCCTGTTCAAGCACCTCTGGGTTCTCAGCCCGTATTCCATATAGTACTGGACATGGAGTGTGAGGTTCAATTGCAATGTAACCCTGGTCAAGGTTGTCAAAAGTTGAGGGATATGTTTTTTTATCCATTTCCACCACAGATTCATGGTCTATCTTTCTTTTTGTACCATAATTCTCTGGAGTTCTGTAGGCAAGCAGTTCATATGTTTGATCTGGCAGATGACAACCTATAGCTGCCAACGCCCCTATTATTCCCCTACCATTTTTAAATTTGTAATAATCTGCCCCAATTCTGTTTAAAATGGATTCTGTTTCAGTGATGGTAACTATTTCTCGTATTGCTCTGTTGGCAAATTCCTCAAGCTCAGAGGTGATATCATTTTGGTAGAAAACAACTCCAGGGTTGGTTTTTTCATCCTGAAGCTCTGATAATGTTTGAACATTCTCTACTACTAATTTTTTTACTTCGTCTACTTCTTTTTCATTTTTAAGTTCTATTTTGAATGATAGTGCACCGTTTCCTCTGGTTTTAAATCTTGCAAATGGATTAAGCCTTATGAGTCTAGGATAACCTGAAATATTAAAACCGTAATCTTTAAGTTTGGAGATTATAACACAAGTTATATAGGTAGTACACATTCCAGAACTGGAATCAGTGTCATCGATTCCAACATATAATAATATATCGTTCATATTTTTTCACCGGTGATTAAATGCAGAAATCCAATATTTCACCCCAAAGGGATCAAGTCCTTATTGAGGTAAATGATCTTCTCTCTAACCATGGATTTGAAACTTCTAATATATATGATAGAAGTTGTTTTGATATGGTGGCAAGGAAGGAATTTGAACTTTTACTTCTGAAGATTTTGATAAATATAGATGGTTTCACAGGAAGCCAGGCAGAGGAAATAAAGAAGGTTGCAGACACATTTTTAGCATCGCCCCTAGTTGTGGGAATAAAATCTAAAAATGAATACCTTGAAGAGGATGTTATTTACGAGAGGCACGGCATTCCTGTCATTGCCAGGGAAACACTTCGAAACATGGTTGTAGATGACATATATCCCGAGGTATTTGCTGATCGTGGTGGTTACTACGTTCAGATAGATGGAGAAATAATCAAACAGGTCAGGGAAACCCAGAATATATCTAGGAAGGACTTGGCTGATAAGGCCCATGTATCAAAGGAAACAATTTACAAGTATGAACGTGGTATGGTGCGGGCATTTCCAGAAACTGCAATGATGCTTGAAAACATTCTCAACATGAAGATAACCCTTTCTGTAAACCTTTTAAGTGTTCCGGATGTGGAAAAACGGCAAAATATTAAGGATACAAATGCACCTAATCAAGATATAACAGCGGAAAACCAGACAACACTACAAAATCTTGGATATGGAGTTATATCCACTAACAGAACCCCATTCGATGCATTGGCTAAGAAAGAAACTGATAACAAGTTTAAAAAGAAGGACAGTACTGTAATCACCAACTTAGAGAAGAACAGAAATCAACAGGTACTTAAAAAAATGGCCTTGAATGTGAAGGATCTCTCGGGGATAACTGGAACAGATGCTGTATTTTTATTGGAAGATAAAAAACCTATAAAATGTATAGAGGGCGTGCCAGTAGTTTACAACTGGGAAATTAAAGAAATGGAAAATTCAAAAGAGTTCCTGAAACTTGTTAGGGAGCGTAGAGATAACTGAAAACCACAGTTTTCAACATCTTGTGTTTTTGCGTATTATTTATGATTTTAATTTAATCCAAACCATGTTCATTGAGTTCAGTTGTATGTAATATTATTTTTTAAACTGTTTCTCAAATAATGATCTAAAAAAAAATTAAAGGGATCCGAGCAAACTAAATGTTTCACGAGCTTCATCTACAGAAGCAATTCCCAAAGCCACAATATCCGCAAAATCAACTGTTTTCAGGTATTTAAATGCTTCTTCCGGGGTTAAAACTCCTGCAGCAAGGACATTTCTTACCATGACAGTTTTATCCAGTTCTCTCATCATACTGTCCAGTTCAGCCCTTACCTGCTCGTTGTACACATCACAATCCATGAGGTATCCTAACTTGTTTACTGGAATGCTGTAAATATCAAAAAGATCCAGGATATCAGATTCTAACAAACGTGGTGTTGTTTTGAAGGGACTGTGGGTTACTAATCCTGAAACAGCCCCCATTTCCCTGATCTTCAAAAGTTTTTCTTCCATAAAATCCCAATCAGCACGGTCTGCTATGGTCCCATGAAGCATTACAGATACAGCTCCAAGATCAGAAAATAATTCAATGTTTTCATCTTCTGTTTCAGGCATTAGAGTACCAACAATATCCATATTTATTCCAATATCCTGTGCAAGTTTTATTGCTTCAATAACAGGAGGTTCTGGCATGACATGAATTCCTTTAACTCCCATTTCAAAGGATTTCTGGATTATCTTTACTATATTTTCTGGACTGTTGTAGAAATCAAGTTGATAAAGCCTAGCCCTGTGACCGAACTGGGGAGCTGCAATAAATGGAGAAGATCCTAGTAGTGTTCTCGGAATATCCTGGTTTGATACCCGTATACTGCCTTCAAACATTAATTATTCCACCGGTTGAGCAACAACAGCAGTTCCATAGGCCAGTATTTCTTGCATAATGTCAGAAATTGCATCAGAATCAAAACGTGCACTTATAATAGCATTGGCACCCATTTCCCGGGCATGATCTATACATCTTTCAAGGGCTTCATTCCTTGATTGCTGCATCATTTGTACGTATTCTTTAATTTCACCGCCAAACATAGAACGAATACCTGCACCAAGCTGTCCTCCTACACCCCTACTACGAACAGTGAGTCCATATACAAATCCTTTTGTTTCTAAAATTTCGTATCCCGGAACATAATTTGAGCTAACTATTATGAATTCATCGACAGAAACCATTCTAAACCTCCATTTAAACCCTTAGTTTTTATTTATTCTACTATTAAATTTTCATTGGATCGATATATCTTTTTCCAAATAATTGGAGGATCCATGATGAAAATTATTATTAAAAGAAAGTTTCATAACTAATTTTTAATTTGATATTCTGCAGGTGATATGGAAGAAGTTTTGAATGGAATTTATAAATGCAAGTTCCCATAAAATTTAAACTCATCAAATTCAAGATAATTAAAGAGAGAAAACTCATGGTGAAAATAATGGATAAAAAAGTACTTATCGCTGATCAAATAAATGAAAAGGGAATAGATGAATTAAATGGTGTTGCTGAAGTTGTTAGTAATTTTACAATTTCAAAAGAGGAACTGTTAGAAGAGATAACGGATTTTGATGCTATAATTGTCAGAAGCCGAACAAAAGTCACAAGAGAAGTGATTGAAGCTGCAGACAAATTAAAAATAATTGCCAGGGCCGGAGTGGGTGTGGACAATGTTGATGTTCAAGCAGCCACTGAACGTGGTATTATGGTGATAAATGCACCTGAATCAACTTCAATCACAGTTGCAGAACATACCATGGGCTTAATACTTTCACTTTCACGTAAGATCTCAATCGCTGACAGCTCAGTGAAGGATGGTAAATGGGAAAAGAGCAGATTCATGGGAATTGAATTGAATGGAAAAACCCTCGGTGTAATTGGTATGGGAAGAATTGGAAGCCAGGTAGTAACCCGTTCAAAAGCTTTTGGAATGGAAACAATTGTTTACGATCCATACATTACAGAAAAATCTGCATCAGAACTTGGAGTAACTGTTGTGGACCTAGAAACCCTCCTCAAAGAGTCAGATGTTATGACCATCCATGTGCCTTTAACACCTGAAACAAAACACCTCATATCAAAGCCACAGTTTGAAATCATGAAGGAAAATGCAATAATCATAAACTGTGCAAGGGGGGGAATCATCGATGAAGAAGCTCTTTACGACGCCCTTTCAAACAACAGTATAAGGGGTGCTGGTCTGGATGTTTACGAAGTTGAACCTCCAGAAAACAGCCCATTATTCACACTGGACAATGTAGTTTTAACACCACATATAGCAGCTTCAACCTCGGAAGCACAGCGAGACGCTGCAATAATAGTGGCTAATGAGATCAAAAAGGTTTTCCAGGGAGGGTCTCCAAAAAATGTTTTAAACATGCCTGTACTGGATCCCGAAACTTTTTCCACAGTCAAACCATACTTCGGACTCATAGAAAAGATTGGTAAGTTCATGATTCAAACTGCGAAGGGTAATATAAAAGAGATCAATGTTACTTACTGTGGTGACTTATCAGAACTCGCAAAGCATGATATATTAACACGTATGATTCTACAAGAAGTGCTAAACCCAATCCTAACAGAACCTGTTAACCTTGTGAATGCAACTTCAGTTGCTGAAAAAAGGGGAATAATTGTCACTGAAGGTAAAAGATGTGATGCTAAAGGTTACAACAATCTGATAAAAGTGGAAATGAAATCTGATGACAACGATATCAGTGTTGAAGGAATCACCGTAGATGAACCGAAAATAATCATGATCAACGATTATAAAGTCGATGTTGAAACAGAAGGAACCATGTTGATCTCAAAATACAAAGACAAACCTGGGGTAATTGGTACCATAGGAACAAAAATTGGTAAACACGGTATAAACATAGCAAAAATGCAGGTTGGCAGAAAAGAGCTTGGTGGCGAAGCTGTCATGGTTTTAAAGGTTGATCAGCAAGTCCCATTAAATGTAATTGAGGAACTTAAACTGCTCGAAGATGTCCATGATGCTGTTGCTGTGAATCTTTAAACATGAAAAAAAATTAATTCCAGTTTCATCTGGAACTTATTATTTTATAAATTCCATCTTTTTTTTTTATTCATACAATTGAGAAGGTAATGTGCTCACCATAACTGTTGTACGCTGAAATACTACCTTCAGTATAGGGAAGAGCTATTATCATGTGGAATGTACCTCTTTTAGCAAAAAATTGAAGATCTGCACCCGATGGTTCAGCACTATATCCTGGATGACTGTGTACAGAACCCACGTCATCTGACAACATTGGCATCATGAATATTTCCATGACAGCACCGGATTCTGATGCTGCTCCTGGAAGGAAGATCAGTTCATCGATCTTCAATACTTCATCTTCTACTTTACCATGAAGCATTGCACTGAATTCATTGGGATACGATTCTTTTGCGATATCAATGATTTCTTCCACTAGTTCACGATCCACGTGAACCTCATTATATTTCTTTTTACCTAGTCCAAACATCTTAAACTTCCTTATTTTCTATGGATACCAGCAGAATATTTTATTTTCAAAAAATTCGCGGTTGAGAAACGGTAGTTCCTCATCTATCAAAGGTAAATGTCTCGTGGTTTTTACTTTCTTGTCTTTGAGTGGGTTGTATCCTTCAACTTGGGTGCTTGTTCTATAAATTCCAATACCTCTTCTCTGCCAGCTGGGTACTTCTGAAATATTTATTCCATTCTCAAAGAGGAGATCATGAAGTTCACTGCTCTTCTTTTCATTTAAAATTTCAACACACTTGGATTTATCATATTTTTCTCTAAGTTTCCAGTAACTATATCCATTTATACAGTTACTCCAGGCTTCATTCTGTCGGTTTTTGAAGTAAGTAATCGTTCCATCCCTTGATAATGGTATGATCCTAGAATCAAATGAGACTGGCTTGTTATCATGTTCTTCAATCAAATTATGAAATTTTTTCATTTTCATCAGATTTTTTTGAAAAGAAGCCGAGATAAAACCTGCAAAAACAGAGTTTAGTTTTTCTATACGACCATTAAATGGGATATCTGCAAGTAATATGTTAATCTCATCTGAAAAGGTGTAGATGAATTTTGGTGCAAATTCTTTGAAGAATTCTCTGCAGACTTCACACATTAAATTGGTAAAATCATTGTCATAGGGTTTTTTAAGCTCCAACTCCGTGGATAATTTGGAAAATTTTCTCCCATCTACTCTGACCACAATTTCAGAACCACATGGAGTCCTTAAACTGGAAAATATTTCACATTCTTTCATGTCTAAATACCATTTTTGGTTTGATAAAATATGAAATTTGATTTATAGTACAAATTCAATAAAATAGTTTTCTTGGTAAATCGAAATGGATTTTTCAATAACATTGATTAATCAAAATCTTTTACGTCCCTATCCTGAAGGTTTCATTTAAACTGTTAAGTAACTTGATTGCTGAATAAGCTGCCATAACACTCGTCTTAGGATTCATTGAACATCGAACGTTTTGTGTTATTGTTTTAATTTCTCCAAAATCACCCACGACCTGAACTTCATGCATATTCCTATCAACACTTGGATCTGCTATTATTTTAACATCCACTTCTTTTCCACACGCAAGACTCAAAGCTGCTGCCACATTGATATTCATTGGAAACTTCCTAACTGCATCACCAGCTTTTCCTTCGTACAGTATGGTTTCTTCTTCAGCAGAAACCCCAAGTGATCTTGGTGGTTTTCGCGTTACTAATGTTGCACTTTCAATTTTTCCAATAGAAGCCGCCTTAAGACCATCTATACCAACTATAGCTCCTGAAGGGGCGTATATTTTTGCATTATTTTTAGATGCTAAATTTTCCAAATTTTCTCTGAGTTTTGTGTCCATCAATGCACCAATACTCATAATTATAACATCCACCCCATGTTCAAGAACTGTAGGTACTGTTTCTGAAACAGCCTGTGGCGCTGCTGCTTCAATAACCAAATCAACATTATCCAACATGCTGTTAATATCTAGAGCAACAGTCCCATCGACTTGGGAGGCTAAATTTTCTGCCCTTTCCATGTCACGGTCATAAAAAAAATTTAGATCAACACCAAGCTTACCTTCAACAGCAAAATTAGTTATTATATTAGCTATGGCGCCGCATCCAAGTATTCCAACATTCATAAATATTTTTCCTATAGTTGAGGTGTTGTTTCAACAGGTGTTTTTACAATTTCAGGGCTTATCAACAAAATGTCACCGACAGCCTGGACCCTCTCATAAGGAATTTCAATGCTTCCTTCTTCTTTAAGAGGCCTAATTTCATCCCCTTCGGGAACTATTCTGATGCTTGTTTTTATAACATCTTTGATTCCAACGCTTTTTTTGTCTGGTTTCATTGCAGTTGTTTTTAAGATGGATACCCTGCCTTTCTTAATGTTCAGTACAACGTCTTGAATTCTTCCAACGTAGTTTCCGCGTGTTGTGTACACATCCAAATTGTACAGGCTTGATAAATCTACCATTACTACCACCTATCCTTTATTATGGCATTCTCCTCTTAAGAAAATGGCCATCAAATCTTTTTTAATCTGATAATCAATTTCATTTACTGATATAATTTTAAATCCCTTTATATACTTAAACCTTACTACTAATGTGTTGATAATCCTATTTTCACAGGAAATACATAAAAAAATTGAATTTTATAAGATATAACTAAACTAAAATCCAGTTTACCCAATTTATTCCGGGAAAAAAGCCTAGCCCATATCCCTATTTTTGAAGTATATGCAGTGCATTGGGTTTCCAGGACCTCTAGGGTGTCTGCAGGATATGCTGATCTGTTCAATGTCATCAGGAACAAATTCATATTTAAAATAACATTGGCTACACCTATCAGAACACGAAATTATCTTGTACTCCTTTTGATCCATCTTCAATTCTCCATGGTATATTCGAATTCTCATGATCGAATTAAACTATATAATCCAATAAATCATATCAAAATATGAATTGGTTTGATTCAGCTTAAATTTTTCCAAAAATTAGTAGTTGTTTGGATGAGTAATCTAATCCAGAGGGATTGATTTAAAAAATAAGGTATGGTATAATAAAATCCATGGTTTATTGAAGTCTGATTCTGTTGATCATTTCATATAATAAACAGTTCACTAAAAAATTTAAAGGTGGTAATATGTGGGATAGTAGTAAAGATTACAGGTTACGTGTTTTAGAAAAATCGGTAGAATTATTCATAAAAACAGCAGAAGGAGCAAATTTAAAAGGAATTTGGAATAAAAAGAAATGTTTAACTTCTGCTAGAGCAATGCTCCCCGAGATTCAGGTCATGTATTTTTCTTACATAGAACCAGCAGCCCTTGCAGAATCTCCACAGGTCGAAGACATGAAACTGAAGGTAAGAGAAATTATTGATGCATTGGGTGGAGATCAGTGGCATGTACAATTTTTAAATCTAGTTAATAAAGATGAAAAAGAAAAATTAGTCGAATCCATAGCAAAAATGAAGTTTGCTTTGAATACAATAGCCACCGTGGATGAACGCTTGAAACTTGGGCCAATCAACGATCCAGTGATAGGAATAGACATCAAAACAGGCGAAATTGTAAGCATACAAAAGAAGGATAATCTCATAGTTTGTAACGTGAATCTGGGTAGCAGAGCCATAACTGTTGTTACAAACGATTTGACTGTTAAAGAGGGTAACAAAGTAGGGGTGGCAGTACTTCCACCATCTGTATTTCAGGGAGTTACAAGTGAAGGAATGTTCCTTGGTGCGGGTGAAGGAATCCTTAAGAATGTTGAAGGAGAACTTGGAAGTATGCCCCATGGAATTCCTTTAGATGCATTAAATGAAACAAGGAATTTAGTAGAGACCTTCCTAAAATAAAAAAAATCGATGATCTTTTTTTTATCCCTTTTTTATCTGGGAAATTAGGGATCACCAATAATAGACATGAAAAAATTATGGATTTGAAGTTTTGGATCATGTAATGATTTATTTATCCAAATATTATCAGTTTACTCCGGGTCATGTCCTCAACAGCATATTTAATACCTTCCTTACCCGTACCGCTCATTTTAAATCCCCCAAACGGCATGTTATCAGTTCTAAAAGTTGACTGTCTGTTTATAATGACTGTTCCAGCCTCAATTTCTCTGGTGGCTCTGAGTGCATTTTCTATATTATTTGTAAAAATTCCTGCTTGTAATCCATACTGAGTATCATTGGCAATCTTTAATGCTTCATCAAGATTTTTCACCCTCAAAAGTGGAGCAACAGGACCAAATGTTTCATTACAAACCATGTCCATAGATGTTTCAACATGATCCAGAATTGTGGGCATGTAAAATGCACCATTTCTATCTCCACCTAACAAGAGTTGGGCACCATTTTTCTGAGCGTTACTAACTAAATTTTCAACCCTAATAGCTGCTTCTTCATCAATTAAAGGCCCAATATCAGTTTCAGGATCTGAAGGATCTCCAACCTTCAGTTTTCGAGTTCTTTGTACCAATTTAGCTGCAAATTCATCTGCAATGGATTCCTCTAGGATGATTCGTTTAACTGATATGCACACTTGACCTGAAAATAGGAAAGAACCCTTAACAGCAGCTTCAACAGCTTTTTCAATGTCTGCATCCTCCAGCACAATCAGGGGATCGTTTCCCCCAAGTTCAAGGTTAATTCTTTTCATACCCGCTTTTTCAGATATTGAAACACCAGTTTCAACACTTCCTGTAAAGGATATTTTATTTACATAGGAATTCATCACGAGTTCATCACCAATGACACTACTTTTTCCTGTGACAACATTTACAACACCATCTGGAAGATGTGTATCAAATATTTGAACCATTTTCATGGCAGCGAGGGGGGCTTGAGTGGATGGTTTTAGAACTACAGCATTTTTAGCAGCAATAGCGGGAGCTATTTTATGTACTGCAAGATTAACAGGATAATTGAATGGAGTTATTGCTGTTATAACCCCTAATGGAACTTTTACAGTGAATCCAATAGCAGTTCTACCACCTATACCCGCATCTAGTGGAACTGTTTCACCATAAATTCTTTTAGATTCTTCAGCAGCTAACAGAACTGTTTCAACGGATCTTTTTATTTCATCACCGGCATCTTTTATTGGTTTGCCAGTTTCAAGGGTTAATAATTCTGCTAGCTCCTTGGAATTCTGTTTTAGATCTTCGTAAATATCATACATAATTCTAGATATTTTTCTTGAAGAGTAATTTGAAAGAATCTTTTGAGCATTGTATGCAGATTCTAAGGCAATTTTAACGTCTTTAATCGTCCCCGATGGCACAGTATCAATTACTTTGTTATTCACAGGATTTATGACTTCAATCTTTTCCTCAGAATCAACTAAATTTCCATTAATAACCATTTTCACTGTTAAATCCTCCTATAAATTGTATATACCTTATAATTATGTTGAATAATGAATCTACAGAAAAAAAGATTTTAGTTTAAAGTTATCAGAAATTTTAGAAGGGATTATTTGAACTGATTAATTAGGCTGTTGTTTCCAGAACCATTAATGCTGTTTGTAACACTTTGCAGGTCGTTACTGGTTATGTTACCTCCTAGACCTTTCAAATAAGTATTGTAATAAAATGCAGCAACAATGACTATTACTATGACCCCACCAAATATCAGTATCATTTCTGCACTTGTTTGAGCTACTTCATCATTAAATATGTCCATATTAATCCCCCTAATCATTTAAATCCTATCAAAATACCGCCGAATGTTGCTATAACATAAAATATTCCATATGCAGCTGGAACCAGAGCTAGGGAATATTTGACACCCTTCTTGGCACTCCCGTATAAGACAATTCCTATGAGCAGTCCTGCTATTATCGAATGAATAATGATGTAACCAGAAGCAGATACGTATGCAACATCTGCAAGTGGATTCACTTTACCCAAAGACTGAATGAAGTGTGAATAAATCATTATCATACCCAGTGCGAATGGTGCCGCTATAATCGCGGCTATAATAAGAAACATAACAGACATCATGACATTTGCTTTACGTTCACGTTTGAGAGCAAGAACTGCCCTTAAATCCTCAGCCACAGTTTCAATAACATCTGATAAACTACCCCCAACCCGTTTTCCTTCTAAAATCATTCTGAAGGTTCTGTCAAGAGTTTTTGATTTTAAACGTTCACCCATCGATAGTAATGCCTCATCAAAACTACTTCCTATCTTAATCTCAATTACAGCACGTTTGAGTTCTGCATTTAAAGGTCCTCCACCCTGTTTTGAAATGTCCTCTAAGGCGGATTCAATACCCACACCCGCCCTTAAAAGTGATGATATTTGTCTCAAAAAATCTGGAGTTGTCTGTTCTATTGCATCTACTCTACGTTCCATTGAAAAAAACAACCATCCCAGAACAATAAATGAAGGAGTTAAAAATCCGACCAAAAACCCTAAAATTGGAGTAATTCCTATCAAAATAAATGAAAGCAATCCCACTAAACCAAAAATAATACCTGCAATTAACATCAGAGTTATTAAATCTGAAGCTTTCACGTACATACCAGATCTAATAAGATTTTCTTGGATTAAAACCGTATATCTTTCTGGTAGAACATCGTCAAGAATCCTTGACACCGGGGATAATGCTGGAGGTATAATTGCCATTTTTCACACCCTTTTATTATTTTACTATTTTTAATTATACCTTTATATACGTTGCTGATTTTATTGGTGAAAAAATGTTGGATATTGAAGAAATTTAGTCGAAACACGAAAATTGAGTGTTAAATACTTAATTTTGTATCTATTTTATTTAATACCCTGGCGTTACCCTCCACAAGTACCATATCTTCAATTCTAACACCGAATTCACCTTCAATATATATTCCAGGTTCAACAGTTACCACCATTCCCTTTTCAAGTTCTGTCTCATCATTTTTTGAAAATGATGGTTTTTCATGAATTTCCAATCCAACACCATGTCCAGTTGAATGGATGAATGAATCACCATATCCATAGTCTGTAATAACTTCTCTTGCAATATTATCTATCTCACCACATTTAACTCCGGGTTTAATTGATTTTATAGCAGTTTGCTGGGCTTCGAGTACTATATCAAAAATCTCTTCCTGTTTTTCAGTTTCAATAATTGTTCTGGTAGTGTCTGAAGAGTAATTGTTGTAAACTGCTCCCCAATCAATTAAAATCGGACTTTCAATTGCATTATTTGTTGGTGATGCATGAGGAAGACTTGTTCTGGCTCCTGATGCCATGATAGTTTCAAAGGAAGGTCTTTGGGATCCATGAATCCTCATGTTGTATTCGAGTTCAGCTGCCATTTCAACTTCAGTTCCCTTAAAATCCAATTCAAGAAGGGATTTCTCTGCTATTGCCAAAGCCTTTTCTATATTCTTTATTTCCCAGCTGGTTTTAACAGCCCTTGATGTTTCAACAATGTCACTGGTAACTACTTCCAAATCATCCAATTTCTTGTAGGTTTCCACAGTCATCGAATTTTCAACACCAACTCGTCCTTCCAAAAAATTTTTCAAATCATCAAATTTTTTGTACACTTCAAGATTTACCATGGAATTTTTTGATGCATCTTCATTGTCTATTTTAGATGCTAAAAGTAGAGGTTCGTCTTTTAAAATCAAGACTGATGAGCTTGTAGGCCTAAATCCTGTGAGATATCTTACGTTTTCTGGTTTTAATACTATCATGGAGTCTATTTTTTGATTATGCATCGATTCAATTACTTGTTTTAACTTTGTTTCCATTGTTTTTACCTCAAAATAATAGTTCATCCTCATCAATAAATTTTAGAATCATATAACTGCTCTTTAATCTTAATTTTCATAGTTTCCATGACATCTTCCGAAATTTCCCTGTTAATGGGTTGTGGAATATATCCAAAATCCAAATCTTCAAATTTAACACCTTCAAACACAGTTAACTCCTTATATCTTGGAATGAAATGCCAATGAATTTGAGGTTTAGGGTTTTCAACACGAAATGCAGCATTCTTAAAACAGCTCCAGTTAAATAGTGTTGGCTTAAAAAGATGGTTCAGAGCATTCTCTATTTCTTGAACAATAACATTAAATTCTTTCCATTCTTCACTTCGAAGTTCAGATAAGTTATTGCACTGCCTTTTAAGTACAATTACACATGTTCCCAGATAACGCTGGCTTGGTGCAAGATGGATGGTCCAGTGACATTTTTCTGTTATTAATCTTCCATATCCACTTTCACAGTACTCACATGTCATGAAAAAGCTCCTGAAAATGTTTTTTTAAATAATTTAATATTTGAGCAAGATTGATTATTAATATTAGAAAATTTGAATTCAGAAAATAAATATTTTATTATCTTATTATCATACACAAACCTTGTGTTTAGAAATAAAATTAAATTTAATCAGGATAAAGAATATAACTAATATAATTATTTGCCATGACCAATTTTGGGAGGTTACTTATTGGAAGCTAACTTCGAGTTAAGAAAGTTTGTTGCACCAGAATTTGTATTTGGATTAGATGCTCGTCTGCTTGTTGGAAGATATTTGAATAATTTTGCTGCAAAGAAGATCCTTCTGGTTACAGACAAGGGAGTCATATCATCAGGTTGGCTTGATGATGTTACTGGTGTACTTGAATCAGATGGTTATAACTATGAAATATATTCCAAGATTAAATCAAACCCCCGAACTGATGAAGTAATGTCCGGTGCTGAATTGTACATTGATGAAGGTTGTGATGTTATTGTTGCAATTGGTGGCGGTAGTCCTATGGACTGTGCCAAGGGTATAGGAATTGTTAGTTCTAATAATAAAAATATTGAAGAATTTGAAGGGGTTGATCAGGTTTCATTACCTTCTCCCCCATTAATATGTATACCCACCACTGCAGGTAGTTCTGCTGACGTATCCCAGTTTGCAATAATTTCAAATCAATCTAAGGGTACGAAAATGGCAATTATTAGTAAAAAACTCGTACCAGACGTAGCACTCATCGATCCAGTTACAACAACATCTTTAAACAAGTATTTGACAATTTACGCTGGTTTTGATATTTTAAGTCATGGCATTGAAGCCTACGTCTCAAATGCAAGTTCCCCCATCACAGATATTCATTCTCTAGAAGCAATCAAACTTTTCTCTTTAAACATACTTCCAGCACTAGATAATCCTGAAAACATTAATTATAGGGGAAATTTAATGCTTGCAAGCCTTCATGCAGGATTAGCATTTTCAAATGCAAGTTTAGGTATGATACATGCTATGGCCCATAGTCTTGGCGGTTTGAAGGATTTACCACATGGAGAATTAAATGCATTGCTTTTTGAACATGTGATTAATTATAACTTCGAATACGAACCAGAAAGATATTTGAAAATTGCAAAAAATATGGGTATGGAAGACGTGATGGATAAAACTGCATTCATAAATGGAATTAAAGAACTGAAGAAAGATCTTGGAATTACCCGCACACTCAAAGACAAGGGTGTGCAAATTGAAGATATACCTGCCCTTTCTTTCAGGGCCATGAACGACCCATGCATTGCAACTAATCCTGTAATTCCTGAACAATCTGATGTGGAGGCCGTATTTAAAAATGCCCTCTAATCAAAATGAACATCCAGACTGGAACTCTCTGCGTGACAAAATCATAGGTCTGGGAGAGTCTTCCATACAAAAAAGTTACTACCCTGAACTTCAAAAACGTCTAGCAGAACTTGAAAGGTTCCGATCTCTTTTGGATCAAACCAACGATTATATATTCCTGCTTAAAATTCCTTCAGGCAAATTTTCCGACGTGAACAAATCTGCTTCAGAGTATTTTGGTTTGAATACAAAGAAAATGCAAAAAATGACTATTCATGACCTTGTTGATATTGAAGAACTGGATGAATTCTATAAATTATTCAATGAGCTAGCAGATAAGTCTCATGATAGGAAAACTTTTTATTCTGTGTTTGTAGATTCGGATAGAAATAAAATTCCTGTAGAAATAAGTGCAACTAAAGTAAATTTTAGTGACGAATTCTATATCGTAATGGTCGTAAGAGATATAACAGAACGTAAGGAAGCAGAAAATAAAATAAAAAAATCTCTTGAAGAGAAAAAAGTCCTGCTTAGGGAGATCCATCATCGGGTAAAAAACAACATGCAGATTATTTCCAGTTTGTTAAATCTCCAAGCTACCCACACCAATGATAAGAATGTGGTTGATATATTGATGGAAAGCCAGAATCGGGTTAAATCCATGGCTATGATCCATGAAAAACTGTATCAGTCCCCTGAACTGGCCAGAATCGATTTTAAAGATTATATATCCAAACTTTCTACATTCCTACGCCAATCATACATTTATATCAATAATTCAATAAGAATTGAAACTGAAGTAGAAGATATTCATCTCAACATTGACACTGCAGTACCCTGCGGATTGATAATTAACGAACTAGTAACCAATTCAATAAAACATGGATTTCCAGATGATAAACCAGGTTTAATAAGAATTAAGCTTTCTGAATCCAATGGTAAATATATATTAAGTGTTAAGGATAATGGAGTAGGATTTCCTGAAACTCTTGATTTTAGAAATACTGACACATTAGGATTACAATTAATTAACAATCTAGTTTTACAACTTGATGGATCAATAGATGTTATACTTGACCATGGAACTGAGTTTCAAATTAATTTTCAGCCTATGGAATACATTCAAAGAATTTAACTGAATGTTTGCCATGAGCCATGGAAATCATTATATATTTAAAACTAGGTCTATAAACTATGGTAAGTTTTACAGCCCGCGAAGTAAGAGACATACTGATCTCTATGTTTGTAATCGCGATAATTTTTGCTTATTTACTCAGTAGAGGTATTGTATCAGGTGGAACTGAAGAATTTCTCAATAATTTCATTGTATTAATTCCAGCGCTTCTTGTAGCTGTGGGTTTGGGATTTGTCCTTCATGAACTTGCACACAAATTTGTAGCTGTGAGATATGGATTTTATGCGGAATTCAGAATGTGGCTTGAAGGATTAATTTTCGCACTTTTCACAGCATTTGCGTTAGGATTTGTCTTCGTTGCACCAGGTGCAGTTTACATCCACGGAGACCATATTTCCAAGGAAGAAAATGGTAAAATATCCATTGCAGGACCATTAGTAAATATTGCACTGGCACTAATATTCCTGAGCTTATTCCCTTTCATTTCACACAACCCTACAGATATAATCGGATATGAATTCCAAGTAATTGTAACTTATGGTTTCATAATTAACAGTATATTGGCTGCGTTTAACCTAATTCCACTGGGAATATTTGACGGTGCTAAAATTTTACGTTGGAATCCCATATTATGGGGAATGACCTTTGTTGTGGCAATTATACTTGCGGTAAAGGCATATTTTGGTATTTATTAATAAACCCAAAATTGAATTTCATAAAGTTAAATTAACTACACAGTACCAAATAATACTAGGTAAATAACTCAATATAATACTGTATTAACGTGATATTATGCTTAAAGAAGTCCCAGTTAAATATTTTGGATGTACTCACAGGGCCCTGGCTCCAGAGAAAACTATTGAAAATGTTGAGCCCAAACTTAGGGCTGCTGGTGTCACAAGGGTGGCTGAAATTACCCACCTTGACAGGATCGGGGTTCCTGTCTATTCTGCTATCCGACCAGGAGCGGCTGAAGGTGCTGTAAGTATATATGCGGGTAAAGGTGCCACAAAATCCCAGGCAAAAGCTTCTGCAATGATGGAATCCTTTGAAAGATTTTCCGCCGAGATCACAGATTTAGACCGGAAAAATTTCATAAACGGGATATTTGGAGAATCAGATCCCTACAGTTACTTGGATCCTGATAAACTGATATTACCAAAATTACGATTTGATTCCAAAAAAGAAGGTTTAGAATGGGTTAAGGCTGTTGATATTGCCAGCGATGAAACTGTTCTCGTACCCGCAAATGCAGTTTATCATCCATACAACTCGGAAAATATTTCCAAACTTTTCCAGTCCAACACAAATGGTTTGGCTTCTGGAAACCTCATTGAGGAGGCAATTTTCCATGGTATGATGGAAGTTGTAGAGAGAGATGCATGGAGTATTTTTGAAGCTAAACACAAATCAAAGCCCGAAATAAACCTTGAAACAATTGAGAATCCGCTCATAACCAATATCCTTCATTTGTTTAAAAAAGCAGGGATAGATGTTAAACTGGTAGATTTAACTGCAGATGTTGAAATAACCACCATTGCAGCAGTATCAGATGATACTGTTCTTAAAGATCCTGCTCTTCTAACCCTCGGAGTTGGAACTCATCTCGATCCAGAAGTTGCAGTTATAAGGGCCCTTACTGAGGTTGCTCAGAGTAGAGCTACCCAGATCCATGGAACAAGGGAAGATACGGTTCGCGCAGTTTTCATGAGGAAGGCTGGTTATGATAGAATGAAGCGTATAAATAAACACTGGTTCGGAGAATCTGAAAATAAAATTGATCTTAAAGACATCAAAAATTATTCGGGGAAATCTTTCAGAGAAGACATAGAAACATCCCAGAAAATTCTTGCCAAACATGGATTTAAAGATATTTTATACGTTGACCTTACTAAGCCTGAAATTCAGATCCCTGTTGTAAGAGTTTTAATTCCCGGAATGGAACTTTTCTCTGTTGATGTCAACAGATCAGGTAATAGGCTCAAATAGTTGGCTTAGAAAGAATAAATTGAATTGATTTTTTATGAAATATTTGAGGATTATAATATGAAACAAATCATTGTTATGAGGGCAGATCTCAATATGAGCAGGGGCAAAATAGCTGCTCAAGCATGCCATGCCAGTTTAGGTGCATATAAAAAAGCTGATGATCGAAAGTTAAAAACATGGGAATTAGAAGGGGAAAAAAAGGTAGTTTTAAAGGTTAACAGCCTTGAAGATCTTTTTGAGATCTATGAACTGGTTAAAGTCACCGACCTTCCGATTTATTTGGTTCATGATGCAGGCCATACTGAGATACCTAAATCAACTGTCACCTGCCTTGGCATTGGTCCAGATGAAGATGAGAAAATTGATAAAATTACCCAAGAACTGAAACTATTAAAGTAATGGTGTTTAGAAATGGATTGGGTTTTAAAAATTGGGGGCAGTTTATTTCCAGAAAAAGCCATTGATCTCTGCAGATTTCTTTTTAAACATAATGAGTTCAAGGGCAATATTCTCATTATTTGTGGTGGAGGTAAGTTTGCCAATCAAGTGAGGAATTACAACGATGAACTTGATTTTTCTAACACAGCCAACCATAAATCTGCAATAATGTGTATGGACATCATAGGAACTTTGCTTGCAGATAAAGTGAAGGGATTAGAAACTGTGAATACCCTCGAAGATGCTTTGAAAGTTTCTCAACTTGGAAAAATTCCAGTACTAAACTCATATACTTTGATGGAAGATCATGATCCACTTGAACATTCTTGGAGGATCACTTCTGATTCAATAGCACTTTACATTTCAAATCTGCTCAAGGCCAAACTATTAATAGCAACAGATGTAGATGGTATATACACGCATGATCCTATCAACGATGGTGCGAAACTTATAGATATTATAAGTGCTAAAAAACTACTAAATTTTGGTGAAACATCGGTTGATGAATTTTTACCTGAGCTTTTAATCAGATATCAATCGGAATGCTACGTTGTAAATGGTAAATACCCAGAGAGGATTCTATCGATTATTAAAGGTAAAAGCTCTAAATATACACTCATTGGAGGAAATTAAATGAAGAAAATAGAATGTACTTCCTGTAAACAGGAAATATCACCTGTGGAAAACTACGTAAAGTTTCCATGCCCAGAATGTGAGAAAATATTGTACAGATGTCAGAAATGCAGAACTTTCGGACATTTATACAAGTGTGAATGTGGATTTAAAGGACCATAATTGAATCTCATCAATTAATTTGAGATTTAATTCTAAAAATCTATGAATCATTTGGAGGTAACACTATGGGAGAAGTAGTCGCTACAATAAAATTAATGCCAGAAAGTCCTGAAATTGACCTTGAAAAGGTTAAATCAGAGGTTACAAGTTCAATACCTGAAAATGCAGAATTACACAGCATTGAGGAAGAACCAATAGCTTTCGGTCTAGTTGCTTTAAACCTCATGGTCATTGTTGACGATGGTGAGGGTGGAACAGAACAGGTAGAAGAAAATCTGTCTAAAATAACCGAAATAGCTAGTATAGAAGTTGTTGATGTAAGAAGGCTAATGTAATGCCTTCTAATACCTTTTATACAATTTAATAAATATTTTCATATTAATCATTTTTAGTTTTGGGTTTTTTTTGAACTAATTTATTTTGATGCAATTCATTTCATAATATGTTGTTTTTTTGAGAATTAAATTATAAATATCAAATTGAAGAATTTTATTATAGACATTAAATGAAGTATGTTAAATCCAAGAAAAGATTGATTTTATTGATATTACTCGCTGCAGTAGCGGTAGCAATGACGGGTTTCAGTTATTATGTATCTGATTATTATCATGCAGATTCCCAAGCAATTGAAGCTCTTTCAGCTAATAACGGTTACACCGTCATGAACAACTCAAATTCAATTACTTTCACCCCAACAAACAACAAATCAACTACAGGTGTTATTTTTTATCCCGGAGCTAAGGTTCAGCCAGAAGCCTATTCTGTCATGGCATCAAAATTGGCTCAAAATGGTTATACTACAGTTATCGTGAAAATGCCATTTAATTTAGCTATATTTGGAGTCGATAAAGCAAATGATGTAATCAACCAGCACAGTGACATTACTACTTGGGTTATTGGAGGTCATTCTTTAGGGGGTGTTTTTGCATCAGACTATGCAGTTAAACATCAAGATAAAATTAAAGGAGTAATTTATCTGGCATCATATCCTAACAGTAATGCATCTAATGCAACTTTTAAAGCTTTATCAATCCGAGGATCCCTTGACGGGCTGGCAACACAAGAGCAGATAAATAAAAATCTGGACAAATTTCCAGAGAACACCACCTTCATCACCATTAGTGGAGGAAACCACTACAATTTTGGTGACTACGGTATACAAGCTGGAGATAACAACAGTACAATAACCAGAGAAGAACAGCAGAACCAAACAGTGAATGACATCATCACATTCATCAAAACTTTGGGTTAAAGGCAATAGTCCATTAAGATTTTAAAAAATCTAAAATAATCGTTTATTTTGAAAAAATCAACTAAATAATCAATTCATAAATTATTCTTAAAATATGTAGAGTAACAAGTAAAATTTAAATTCATAAAAAAATTAGCATTTCATCCAAATTTTTGCTATCACTATATAGAGCGACCCATCAGAAATCACAATATCCCATATCCATCAAGCTTTACACTAATATGGTCATAAATTTCCTTAGTTAAACCAGAATTCCTAATAAAATCATTAGAATACCTTATATCTCCCCTTCTAGGATTATCTTTCCTCATAACATACATACAGATGGCTGTTATTATCATGAGAGGATCTATTTTTCTGCCCTTTCCACCCCGATAGAGCTTCCTAAAATCTACCTTGGATATTATTTCACGAGCTCTATCCTTTTGTCCACCACCCACAGGTAATAAAACTTCATCACCTTCTTCTCTTTTGGTCATTACAAGTGTAGGGCTGTGACCAGTCATCATAAAGTTGCTTGCAACGATGCTGAGTAATGCAAGTTTTTCATTCAAACGAAAATCTTCTTCTGCAGTCTTTTCATGGTACGGCTTGTACCTTTCGTACTTGTTGATTTTTTTCTCGAGTCTAGAAATTTTAGATTTATCATCGAGAAAGATATGTTTTCGTTTTTTCAAAGTTAAAAACCCCTAATTTATGATCAGTAGTTTTAGATTCACTTTCATATAATGTTTGTTGGTACCAAAAATTCCAATAATAATAATTCTTGATCACCTGAATCCCTGTTCAAATCATGAAATTCCAATTTGGATCTGCCATTTACAGGTGCTGATCCTTTTAACCATCCAAAAAATGTTAACGCCATTAATGAAGTTGATTTATTCTCCGCCCCTTCTGGGTTGATTATAAGAAAAACATATAATTCCAGAGGTACAAAATAATAATAACATTATTATAAAGGGGGTCATAGATCGTGGAAAGAAATCAATATCTACTACCTGCAATAATTGTTCTGGTGGTAATCATAGCATTAATTTTAGCATTGAGTGTTTCTGGTAACAACACGTTTAATACTGGAACTGTATCATTCCAATATCCTAACTCTTGGTCACAAGAAAGTTTAGTTGGTAATTTCAGTAATAGTTCAATATATTCATCTGTTACTTTAACAACTAATTATGCAGATTCAAGTGGTAAAACTCAACCTGCTTACATAGTAGTACAGATGCAGGAGAAGGCAACTGGTTCGCTGAACCTTCCAAGTACTAATAACATACTTTTAAACACCACAAATTCCTCAGTCGCTTCAACAACTGTTAATAATATAACAGCATCACAGGTTGGTAGTGTTGGAACCAACATAGGAAGTAAGTACACCATAATTGACAAAGACAATAGTTATTACCTGATAACTTACATATGTCCTAGATTCGCATTGAACCAAACTGAACAGGCCTACAACAATTTACTACAAACCCTAAAAATCAACTAGGAAAACTGTTATTCAAACCTTCTTTTTCTTATTTTTTTAGAAATTTTTTTAAATATTTAAAACCAGATCAATAATCATGAAATTTGGAAAAATACATTCAAGTATATTAATTGTAACTATGCTTGTTATATTTATTTCAATATCTGCAGTGTCAGCACATCAGCCCAGACTGGAAACCTCTGCCAACGTCTCATTCAACAACCCCACCATCATTGATAACCCAGAAATCTCGCAGGCATTTTACAGCACCCTGCATGGTAGTCCTGATTACTATAAAATTAATTCAGATGTTCCATTCAAATTTTACCTCGGTCTTCTGGTTCCACAAAGTCCTGGAATTCAAGGAGATTTTGTTTCAGCCCAAGTTCTGGATTCAAATGGAAACATTCTTTTAACCCTAAATGGAACTAATTCTACCTGGACCCCCTACTTCGAAGAGTTTGGTGGTGATTACTATCTTAAAGGACCTGAAGTCACAGAACAACTTCCTGCAGGAACTTACTACATAAAAATATTCAATGCAGAAAATCAGGGAAAATACAACATAGCAGTTGGTGATATAGAATCATTCCCAGTAGATGAATCACTAAAAGCCCTATTTACCATACCGCTCCTTAAAGAACAGTTCTTTGGAAAGCCAGTTACTAAATTGTTCATTGAATTCATTGGGTTGATACTTGCCCTTGGATCCACAATGGTACTGTACTTCATGCTCATTAGAGCCAGAAAATCAGAGGAAATAACCCAGTTAACCAAAAAAGTATATGCCCTACTTAAACCTTTCATCTGGATAGGAATTTTAGTGACAGCAATAATCTGGTTTTACGTGATGTTCAAGAACCCTTCAAACATTGAGGGAATAATGAACAGTTTGATATTTATTATTATCGTGCTGTTGAGTTGGTACAACAGTAAAAAAATGGCAAATATTGAACTATCAAAATTACCCATCTTCAGTATGACCTTGCTTGTAGTTCTATGGTGGTTGTTTGTCTATGTTTCCATAGCAGTAATCTAAAAACACATCAAATATTTACCTTCCTTTTTTAGCTTACTTTGCAGTGGTTGATTTTTAGGTCATGAAACAGTAAATTTAAATTTTAGTAAATAGTAGTAGGTATGCTGAAAATTTTATTTACTAAAGGTGAGTTATTTTGAACATCTTTGCATCAATCCTATTTGTATTTCTTGCCAGTGTGGTGGAATTATGGCTTTCAATACCTTTGGGCCTAGTTTTAAAACTTAATCCAATCTTAATCATTATTGCGGCCGCAGCTGGTTCTATTGTATCTACGTTTCTGGTTGTTACGCTTGGTGAGGGTGTGAGAAACTGGTTCATAAAATGGAGGTATGGATCTCGATCAATTGAACACGGCAGAATATATGAAATCTGGAAAAAATATGGTATCATTGGTTTAGGACTGATCTCTCCACTCTTATTTGGAGCTCCACTGGGAGCGGCCATTGGTGTGGGACTTGGAGCACCTAAAAACAGATTATTACTTTGGATGTCAGTGGGAATAATTATCTGGAGTGTAATCTTAACTTTTGTTGGATTCTATGGCATATTGAATTTAGAATCCTTTACAAACAGATAGTATTCCCATGAAATATAATAAAACACCTCCAAATCCCAATGGATGTTATTGGAGTTTTTTGTTTTATAACGTTTGAATCAAAATTAAACAATATTTATCGTATAAAACCTTCTGAATAAGTATATCTACCTAGAATGATTTAATTTGATTAGATCGAAACATTTAATAGTATTATAACTAAACTTTCTTTAAAGATAATAATAAGTCATGAAATTGGAAATGGATTGATTTTAGAATAAATTAACATGGCACAATTCACGTTATATTAACGATATTTTAAAAGGTGTTTTAATTGGAGAAGATAAAAGTTGCGATAGTCGGTATTGGTAATTGTGCAAGCTCACTAATCCAAGGAATTCATTATTATAAAGATAAGAATCCTGATGAGGCCATTGGGCTCATGCACTGGGACATAGGAGGTTACAAACCTTCAGACATAGAAGTTGTAGCTGCCTTTGACATTGACTGTAGAAAAGTAGGCAAAGATGTGAGTGAAGCTATTTTTGCAAAGCCCAATTGTACCCAAATTTTCTGTAGTGATATCCCTGAAACTGGTGTAGAAGTTTCCATGGGAAAAGTTTTAGATGGTGTAGCACCGCACATGGCAGATCATAAAAAGGAATTTGCATTTGTTGTGGCAGATGCAAAGGAAAATGAGCAGGAAGAAGTTGTGAAGATCATTGAAGACAGTGGCGCTGAAGTTCTGCTAAATTATTTACCAGTGGGTTCTGAAGAAGCAACAAGATTTTATGCACAGTGTGCTCTGGATGCAAGAGTTGCATTTATAAACAACATGCCAGTATTCATTGTAAGCAACCCTGAATGGGCAGCTAAATTTGAAGCAAAGGGAATTCCAATTATTGGAGATGATATTAAAGCACAGATAGGTGCAACAATCACGCACCGAACCCTCGCAAACTTGTTTCGTGAACGGGGTGTGAAGCTTGAGAGAACCTACCAGCTCAACACAGGAGGGAACACTGATTTCCTCAATATGTTGAATAGAAGTAGACTTGACTCTAAAAAGGAATCAAAAACTGAAGCTGTTCAATCTGTCCTTGATAAAAGATTGGAAGATGAAAATATTCATATTGGCCCCAGTGATTACGTAACCTGGCAGAAAGATAACAAGTTATGTTTCCTTCGGATGGAAGGAAAAACATTCGGTGACGTCCCAATGAATATCGAACTCAGGTTGAGTGTTGAAGATTCCCCAAATTCTGCAGGTTGTGTTATTGATGCAGTAAGATGCTGTAAACTTGCACTTGAAAGGGGTGTTGGAGGACAGCTAAAATCTATCTCTGCATACACAATGAAACATCCCCCAGAACAGTTCACAGATGACAAGGCAAAGGAAATGGTCGATGAATTCATTGAAGGTCAGAGGGAAAGATAAAAAAAATACAGATCTTCAAATATTTTTTTTAATTTATTATAATTTTTTCCATAACTTTTTTTTAACCTGAAAAATTTCAAAATAATGGTGGGGCAGATCAATGAAGCTGAGCAAAACTGATTTAACCAAACTCCAGATAATTTTACCTGCCATTGCAATCTTTTTAATCACACTAATCCCCACCTTGACCCATAAATGGCCACTGAGCTGGGACGTGATCTACCATGTTTTGTACGCAGAAGTTTACACCCACTATGGTTTTGTTCTGATCAACCCACTCCTAGGATCACCAGTAGGACAAAAAATAGCATATCCTCCTCTCTTTCATTTCCTAATCGCATTCGTTGGAACTGTAACTCATCAGGGATACATGCTGATTGCAAGGGTGTTTCAGCCGTTCCTTGCATTCTTTGTGATACTATCAGTTAGTTACGTTGGAAAAAAATTCTATGGTAACCTAGCAGGGATTTCAGCAGGATTTTTAATGATCTCTAGTTACATTGTCTACCGAATAATGTTACCAGTGCCAGAAAATCTTGCACTCATATTTTTACCCCTAGCTGTTTACTTCTATTACTACTCAGTCCAAAATAAAAATCTCAAATATGCATTCTTTGCTGGAATTCTTATGTTGGTAATAGCTGCAACCCATCAGGCCGCGTTGTTATGTTTATTTGTTGTGATAAGTGCTTTGACATTAGTAGAACTCTTGGTCTATCGTAAACTGGTAATTTTCAAGAATTATGGTGCTTTTATTTTGGCCATGTTACTTCTGGTGTTTGCAGGTGTTGTGGCCGTTGTTCTTTTTAAACCAGATCTGTTCCATAGCATTTTAAATCAGGGAGTTAGTGCAACTCTAGGTTACAGCACATCCATCAATTACACCATTCAACTGAGTCCATTAAAATATTTAGAGTACTTTGGACCGTTGGTTACTGTATTTGCTTTAATAGGTGCATATTTTGTTGTGAAGTTAAGGAGAAGGAAAGATATTTACATATTTACATGGGTAATTGCATTGCTGTTACTAAGTTACGCCTACTTAATAGGTATAAATGTGCTAGCTCCACGTCTTCTTATTTACATTGTAATCCCATTGTCGATTCTAGGAGGATTTGGTGTTGAAAATGTATATAGCAAACTTAAAAATACAGAACGTTTTTCATCCCAAAAATTTAGAACCATGTTTTTATTGGTTGTTTTCCTAATTTCTATTGTGTTTGGAGTTCTGACAGCTACTAATCCCAACATAGGAACTTTTTCAGCGAAAACTGAGTTTGGATCTGTCCAAATTGCACCCCCTTCAGAATCTGAAATTGAACTTGCGGACTGGTTTAAAATTAATGGAAACAAAAATCAGTCCATTCTGATACAGAATATTTACACGGGAATTTTCATTGCAGAACAAACAGGAATGCCCATCAATTTCGGGTTCGAATATCTTAACTCAAGTACCCCACGTTCATTTTTTGACATTGGAAATGTGGGTTATATCGTATACGATAAACGACTGGTACTTCCAACTCAAAATGCTTCGTTAAATGAATCTAAAGTTACTACAGAATTGTATCCATTATTCTATTACAACCAAAATTATTACAATGATTTAAATTTAACTCAACCCAGCTATTTTAAGGTGGTTTATGAAAATAATGATTTTATAGTCTGTCAGAAACAAGAACATTAATTTAAAAAGGGTCTGGCCTGAACATTATTCATATTTTAAGGGTTGAAATCTAAAAAAGTTGAAAGTATAGTGCCAGATAACATCAGATCAGGAAATTTATTGCCAAATATATAAGGAAGTTAGGACTATTTATATTAAGACATTTGAACTAATCCAAGCTTATTGTGAGGGTCAAAATGAAAAAGATAAAGATCATTGAAACAGCATTTCGAGATGCGCATCAATCACTCCTTGCCACAAGGATGAGAACCCGAGATATGCTACCCATTGCTGAAAAAATGGATAGTATGGGATTTTTCTCCTTGGAAGCATGGGGAGGTGCTACCTTTGATTCTTGTATAAGGTATTTAAACGAGGATCCATGGGAACGCCTTACACAGCTCAAAGAAGTGGTTAAAAAAACTCCACTACAGATGTTACTTCGAGGACAGAACCTCGTTGGATACAAACATTACCCAGATGACGTTGTAAGAAGCTTCGTTGAGAAATCGTACGAAAATGGAATAGATGTTTTCAGAATATTCGATGCTTTAAACGATATAAGAAACATGGAACTATCCATCAAAGTTGCAAAGGAACAAGGAGCACATGTTCAGGGAACAATCAGTTACACCACTAGTCCATTCCATACCATTGAAAAATATGTGGAAATTGCCAAAGAACTTGAAACTGTTGGCTGTGATTCAGTCACAATCAAGGATATGGCAGGACTCATAACACCACATGATACATTCGAACTAGTTACAAGCTTGAAAGAAGAAACTGATCTGTTGGTAAACCTGCACTGCCACTGCACAAGTGGAATGACACCAATGAGTTACTACGCAGCTTGTCAGGCTGGTGTGGATCTTCTTGATACAGCCATATCACCACTTTCATGGGGAGCTTCACAGCCACCTACAGAAAGTGTTGTGGCAGCCCTTGAAGGAACTCCTTACTCAACTGGCCTTGATCTCAGAACGTTGAGTGAAATTAAGAAATATTTCGAGGGAATAAGAAAAAAATACAGCAGTTTAATAGATCCTATATCTGAAAAAGTCGATACAGATGTTCTGCTTTATCAGATCCCCGGAGGAATGCTTTCAAACTTTGTATCACAGCTTAAAGAACAAAATGCCCTTGACAAGTACGAAGAAGTGCTTAAAGAAGTTCCCAAAGTTCGTGCCGACCTGGGATACCCTCCACTCGTGACTCCAACGAGTCAAATTGTCGGAATACAAGCAGTAATGAACGTTATAGGTGGAGAAAGATACAAAAATGTTTCAAAAGAAGTTAAAGACTATATAAAGGGATATTACGGTAGACCACCTTCTCCTGTTAATCCTGAAGTTGCCGAGCTCATCATAGGGGACGCAGAGGTTATTGATAGTAGACCCGGAGATCTTTTAGAGTACGAACTCGAAAAATACAGATCTGAAGGAGAAAAACTTGGAATCATCAAGAAAGATGAAGATGTGTTGACATATGCCCTCTACCCTGCTGTGGCGCCTAAATTTTTAAGGGGTGAAGTGGTTGAAGAACCATTAGAAAAACCAAAAGAAGCAGAAAGTTCATCACAAGCTTCACTCCCTACAGAGTACAATGTTGAAGTTGATGGAGAAATGTTCGATGTAAAGGTTGTTCCAACCGGTTACATGGAAATAGAGTCCAGCAATAAAGCACCGAGTGGGCCAGTGGAGGGAGGAGTTTCTTCAAGTATGCAGGGAATGATACTCAAACTCAAAGTCGCCACTGGAGACAAAGTCAACAAAGGTGATATTGTTGCCGTGCTTGAAGCTATGAAAATGGAAAACGATGTCCATGCACCTGAATCCGGAACTGTTGAAGAAATTTACGTCCAGGAAGGAGACACAGTTACAGCAGGACAAACCCTTATGGTAATTAAATAAAAAAATTACCTAACTTTTTTTATTTAAAGGTGAATTTTAAATGGGTAAAACTAAGAAAGAATTATTAGACGAAGTTCTCGCGGGAATTCTGCATGTTGGCCAAATTAAAGCCTGTGGAGTTGTATCTAAGGAAGGTTTACTCATCGACTCTAGGACACCGCCAGATGTTGATGCAAGAATATTTTCTGCCCTTTGTTCAACCATAATGGGTGCTGCCGAAGCAGCTTCAGGACAACTGAACACAGGACTAGTGAGCCAAATATCAGTAAAAACAGGAAAAGGTACAATAGTATTATTACCTGCTGGTTCCAAAGCAATACTAACGGCATTAACTGAACCTGAAGCCCAATTAGGTCTAATTTTATTTGAGATGGAATCACGTGCTTCGCAGGTAAATAAAATTTTAAACAAAGTTTAATTCTTAAACAGTTTATTCCAATGTTACTTCAAACTGGCAAAATGAGTAACCATTGGTCCAGCATCTTACTTCTTTTGCACTTACAATTTTCTTCGTTATTTCAGACAATATTCCTGTAATCATCCCTGCCTCAAAGATGCATGTGGGTTTACCTAGATTAGGTAGACATGCACATTCTATACACTCATATACCCTTAAATCCAATATGTCCTTTCCATCGATCACTTCTTCATTGAACAGGTCAAGTATACCGAATTTGTAATCCAATAGGAACAAGACCAGATCATCGATATCCGTTACAACTTTTTGTTTAATCAGATTAGAACCAAATTCCATACCACCAACATAATTTGCTCCTCTGACACTTTTTGATAAGACATTAGGAGTATTAAAATGCCCCATTCTAAACGTGCTTGCATATTTATCATCTGAACTGGTTTTTGAAGCAAAAAATGGCCTTTTAGGATCCATGATATGATTTAACTCTAATTTGCCATTTAACTCTTTTCTTGGTCCTAATAAAGTGTTACCAACCTTATTTTCTATTTCCATTTCTTGGGCTGCCAGTTCCCTGTAATATTTTATTATACTATCGAATTCTTCCTTATTCAAGGTTCATTCCCCCTAATCACTAGATTTATCAAGACCCTTCAACATTATCCGAATAAAATGTTTTATCCTCAATACCAGCACTTATAAAAGCCCTTTTACGCCTCATACAAGATTCGCAAACCCCACAATGATATTTAAAACCTTTGTAGCAGGAATAACTTAATTCCATAGGTGCACCTATACTATTCCCATATTCTACAATTTCATTCTTATTCATATCAATTAGAGGAGCCTCTATTTTTATTTCATCAAAGGACCCCACATCCAAAACTGTGTTAAATGCTTTCAAAAATTCTTTAGAGTTATCAGGAAAAGTTACAGCCTCTTCAAGATCCCAGCCCACTATAATGATACTAGCATTTTCAGCCTCAGCAAAGGAATTGGCTATGGCAGTGAAAACAACATTTCTACCAGGAACCCAGACACTCTTAGCCGTCTTCAAAGCTGAATCCATATCATCAAGCTCTGAATCTTTGGGTTCTGGGATTACTTCATCAGAAGTTAATGCTGAACTCCCCAGTTCAGCCAACCATGGTAGTTCAATCACTGTGTGTTCTGCACCGAGTTCATTACAAACTGCTTTTGCAGATTTAATTTCCATTTCCACACTTTTTTGGCCATAGTTAAATGTTAATGCATGTATTTGATAATCTTCTTTAAATTTTGTACTCGCAACTGTGGAATCAAGACCACCTGAAAGTACTGCTATTGCCTTTTTCTTCATTCAAGCACCTTTTTTATTAATTGTTATTCCGACCTATTTCTGAATTGTTGTACTGCAATATCTGTAACATCCTTTAATTGTCTGCCAGTGACTTCAGCTACACGTTTAACATCTTCATATTCTGGTTTAACACTTATAATATCCTTTCCAATTGTTCCCACTTTAATATCAATTTCAAATTGTTTACCATCGATTGGCACATCTATGGATACAATTTTCCTTTTGGCAATATTTCTGTGGGCGTATGGTATCACACGGACGCCCAGTGTGCCTGTTTCTCGTATTATTTCTTCTGAAATCTTCTGAGTATCCTGAGGTTTTGCTATTACCCTCAAAAGGTGTCCAGGTCTGTTTTTTTTGGTAACAGTTGGTATTATGCTTACATCTCTCGCACCGCTCCTGATCAATCCTTGGAAAACGTGTCCCAACACCTCGCCAGATACGTCATCAACATTGGTTTCCAAAATGGATACATTTTCATGTTCCAATTCTCCAAATCCCTGAACAATTCTCAAAACGTTAGGATGTGCAAGTTCCATCTTTCCAGCACCATAACCCACAGTTTTGTTGGTCATCATCGGGTAAAATTTGATGAATTCATTCACCATATTGACGTACAATGCAGCCCCAGTAGGTGTTGTTAATTCCTTGTCAACAGGCCCTCCAAATGTGGGAGCATTTTTCAGAATTTCAATGGTTGCAGGGGCAGGCACAGCTAGATTTCCATGCATACTGTTAATTCTACCCCCTCCTAAAGCCACAGGCATTCCATACACTTTATCCCTATTCAGTTCCAACTTATGAAAAAGATAAGTTGCTCCTATTACATCTGCTACGGCATCAGCAGCTCCAACTTCATGGAAATGAACATTTTCAATGGTGGTTCCATGAACATGCGATTCTGCTTCCGCAATTGTTTTATAAACCATTTTTGCAAATTCAGCCATTTCATCTGTAATTTCAGGATGTTCTATTCCATTTAATATCTCAATGAGTTCTGTGTAGTTCATTGGTTTGGAGTCTTTGGCTTTGACATGTACAAAGCTAGATGAAATACCTGCCTTGATGATTTTGTTAATTTCAACTTTTACATTTCCAAAGAATGATCCATAATACTCCATGATCTCTTTTAATAGTTCAGAGTCAACTCCAAAATCTGCCAGTGCCCCCACAACCATATTTCCTGAAATACCTGAGTTCTGTGGATCTACTATCAAAGTCATTTTTATCCCCTTTCCTTAATTTTCACATTAACTTATCAGATTAACTAAAGATTAAAATCAAACTTATTTCTGTATTCTCTCTATCTCATCATTCCATAGATCCGGATTTTCAGCAATATAATTTCCAAGTAGTGCCTTACACTCCGGAAGATCCAAGTTTTCTAGTTCAACCCCAGCCCTAGTCAAACAATTTTCCGGCCCTTGCAGGTTTTCATTTTCCCCCAAGACAACTCTAGGTATTTTGTAGAGAATTATGGTTCCAGAACACATTTCACAGGGAGATAAAGTAGTGTATAGAGTACATCTTTTGTAGTCCTTGCCCTTGAGTCTGCCGGAGTTTTCGATGCAGTCCATTTCAGCATGGAGGATAGTTGAATTTTTTTGAAGTAAACTGTTATGTCCCCTTCCCACAATTACTCCATCTTCTACCAAAATCGCGCCAATAGGAATTCCACCAGTGTTTAAAGATTTTTTAGCTTCTATTAATGCTTCCTTCATGAATTTGTAATCTTCTTCCAAGTTGTTGTTTTCAATCATCTCACTCACCATCGGCTGAAATATCTTACAAATGTATAATCTAGACTTTGATATTATAGAAATGGTCCATCAGACATTTATTTTTTTATTCATATTTGTATTAAATTTCACAGCAATATGAAAAATTTCTAACAAGAATTTTTTTTGTTAAACCATTATTTCACAAAATTAAACCTTTATACCCATTTTTAATTAGGACATCCAAATTTTCATATCTTTAGGAACCAAACGAAATAAATTTATCATAAATTTACCAATTATCTCTAAAATCAGTTAAAGTAGTGGATTTTTATGGATTGATTTATTTATGGTATACACCATAAAAAAAATTAGCAAACAAGAGGATGTGTAAAATTGGATTGGAGATCTGTATTTCTTTTCATTGTAGTGGCAGTTATTTTCTATTACATCGTTACATACCTACTACACTGATATAATTTAAAAAATGGAAAATCATGTTCAAAATTAAATGTATTTTCTTTCAGAAAATTTGAACTTCTTTTAGTCATTTTTTTAGTTGGAATTAAGGCGGTTCAATTTGTTACTTTTAAACCTTAGTTAACCCGGTTTTAACAACAAATCGAACAGCGTCCAATGAATAACTCCATTAGGTTTTATTAGTAGATCCTTGGTTTTCATCAATTTTTTTCTTATTATCACCATAGCTGACTATTATACGTCTGATTGGAACCTCTAATATGGTGTATTTTTCACCTTCAAGAGCTATTTCAACTGATTTTACGATTTTGTCAACTCTTTCCTCATCCACAACACTGCAAACAAGTACAGCATCTACTGCATAATCCCTTATAATGCCAATGGCAGATTCAGGATCCTCCCTAATTGAAAAACCTTTCCAGTCTTGAGGAGACATTCCCCGGTACTCCAAAATATAAAATCCTGTAATACCAGCATCAGTTAGGGCATTCATGGCTTTTGCCAGGTTTTCAATCTCAACAAAGACACGAAGATGTACCTTCATGCTATCACCTAAATAATATTTTGTTTCACCTATCTAAATAATTTATCTGTAAACAAGCTAATTTAAATTCCTTCTTCTGGATCTTCCAAAACTTTAAACAATCAACAACCAATACTAGTATTAGAAATATGGTGAAAATATGGCTGATCGAGATTTAAATAAAAATTCAGGATCTTACTGGCTTAAAACATGTCCACCAACTAATTTTCAGCCTTTAAAAACAGGATTGAAAGTTGATACGGTTATCATTGGTGGAGGAATTGCTGGAATTACCACCGGAAGCATCCTGAAAGATATGGGTTATAATGTGGCTGTTATTGAATCCGATAGGATAGTTAAGGAAGTCACGGTGGGAACAACTGCTAAAATAAGTGTGGCTCCTAACATGATTTACCACAGCCTCATTAATAATTTTGGAAGAGAAAAAGCCCTTAAAATTGCAAATGCAAACAAAAATGCACTTATAAAGATTGAAGAACTTGTTTCAACTAAAAAGATAGACTGTGAATTCCATCAAAACCCCCTTTACATATTCACAGAATCAGATTCAGGAGTCCAGAAAATTAAAGAGGAATACGAAGCTGCCACTGAACTTGGATTTGACGTGGAATTGGTCAATGAAACTCCGTTACCATTTAAAACCAGCTGTTCGTTGAAGTATCCTAAACAGGCCCAATTTCATCCTAGAAAGTATCTTCTTGCCCTTGCCAGGGAGATAGATGGTGATGGTAGCCATGTTTTTGAAAACACTCAAGCTATTTTATTGAAGGATGGTGCTGTTAAGGAAGTGATAACTGATAAGGGTTCCATCAAGGCAAGTAACGTTGTTATTGCAACTCATATTCCATTTTATGATCCAGATCATCTTAAAGACCATTTACAACAGGGCCGATCCTATGTTCTTGGCATTTACACCCAAACAGAATTTCCAGATGGAATGTTCGTTGAATTCAATCCTGTTCACACCTACAGAACCACACCAACACCTAAAGGTCAGCTTGTGATTGTGGCTGGCGAACACAGCGAAATGAATGTTGCAGATATTTACAAATATTATGATAAATTGGAAGAGTATGCTCGAAATCATCTGGCTGTGGAATCTATAGATTACAGATGGTCAAGTCATGATAGTGTGACCGATGATGGACTGCCAATGATAGGAATGACTTCCATGGATGGTGTTTACGTTGCAACAGGATTCGGGTTTTGGGGTATGAACAATGGCACAACTGCTGGAATGATCATTGCGGATCTCATAGATGGTCAAGAAAATTATTTGAAGGAAATCCTGGATCCATTGAGATTTAAGGATTAATAACTGATTAATGAATCATTAACGAATTATACAACATGTGATTAAAATGAATATTTGCATAAACAACGTTAAAATGAAAAAAGACGATGACACCATGCTAATTTCCAGAGAAGGCGGTTTTGAAGTCATTGGATCAACAACCACTGGAAATGGATCGGGCCATGTAAATGCAATTGTGTATCATGGATTGGATAATCAACAACATCCAGTTCCATATAATGATGAAGAAATAAAAGAATATGAAAGGATTATGGAAAGAAGTGAATATTTAGAGGGTATTTTAAATTTTAAAGTTATGGAAGAACCTGTTGCATCCATACTCCTTCCATCAAAATACTATGAATTTGAAATTTCTTCGGGCGACGATTTCTCAGTTCTGGTGTCTGCCTCAACAAACAGTACCCTGTTCCTAAATATTTTAGTTTTCGTGGATCATGATCTCAACTCTAAAACTATGACTAAACTGTACAAAGCAGTGATCGAAGCTAAAATTGCTGCACTATGGGATTTAGGAGTTATAAATCATTTTTCTTTTGATCCGTTGGATACTGATGATGATGAATCAATTTTAATTGCAGCCAAGGGATCTTCTAAAGAATTTAATTACAAGCTGGATTATGAAATCGTTTCAAATGTTAAGGATTCAGTACGTGATACAGTAAAAGCTGCATTGGTCAAGGAAGGATTTCCCAAGGGTGTTGTAGAGTTTATGAAAGATGTTGGTGTTGAAGTTGACGATCTGGTTGATGCAGGTATGCAGCTGGTTGTAGGCGTTGCTGAAACCACTGAACTTCGTGAAAAACTTAAAGCTCAAATATATCATTCCCTGGAAGATTTAAACGTAGTATCATTTATTATTGCAGGAATTCGTTTGGAGGAAGATTATGAGAAACACAGGGTTCGTGGAGTTGATGTCGACGATGACCCTGCATACCTGTACTCTGATGAGGTGTTTGGTATGTCAGTTGCAAATCAAATAGCCGGTACCAAAGCAATATTCAATTTTAAAAGATATGATGAAGCAAAACCTGGAATAATTAGTAAATTAGGGCCGGTTCTCGACGATATTTTTGCGGGATTAGTTGCAGGATGTATGTCAAAAATTTTTGAGGTTTAAAGGGAGAAAAATATGTCAGACAATAATGTTGAGGGTGGAATTGGTACAAGTATCAGGGGATTTTTCGGTCTCATTTCATTCTCAACAATACTACCCCTAAATATTCATACAACCATCGAGGAAATGGCAAAGTTCACTTGGTTGTGGCCAATGATTGGTCTCATGATCGGTTTGGTGGTTGGTTGCTTCGGATTTGCTACAGTGAATCTAATACATCTATCCCCTTTCATTGCAGCTGCACTCATTTACAGTTTTTCAATATGGTTCACTGGATTCCATCATCTGGATGGACTCATTGATTTTGGTGATGGACTGATGGTCCATGGAACCCCTGAAAAAAAGATCGAAGTAATGAGAGATAAAAGAATAGGAACCGGTGGCATGGCCAATCTGTTAATGGTGGGCCTCATAACCTTTGCATCCATAGGATCTGTACCTGCAGCATCAATTTTTTACATCCTGATAATCTCTGAAATGGCAGCAAAAATGGGAATAGTTGGTTGTGCAGCACTCTCAAAACCGTTCCCAAATGGCACAGGAAGAAGTTTCATTGATTCCATGGATAAAATCAGGCTGATATTCTCAATTGTTCTGACTTCCGCAGTTGGATTTCTTATATTCAACACCACAGGAGTGGTTGGAATTTTAACTGGCATGATAGCCGGTTTTATAGTTGCCCTAATTGCACGTAGGAATTTTGAATATGCCACTGGAGACGTGCTTGGGACTTCAAATGAAGTGGCCCGTATGCTGGCTATTTTAATAATGGTAACCTTAATCATTTGAATAGTTTAAATAAAAATAGGAATTATAATTTTTAGGTTGATAAAATGAAAGTTGTTGTTTTAAGACTCGACCATAGAAGGGTCAGAGATGCAAGGATCACCACCCACGTATGTTTAACTGCAAGGGCATTTGGAGCTTCAAAAGTTGTTTTAAGTGGGGATGAAGATAAAAAAATCATTGGAAACGTTCGAGATGTGGTTAAAAGATGGGGTGGAGATTTTAAAATAGACTACTGTAAAAATTGGAGTAAATACATAGATGATTGGAAGTCCAATGGTGGAGAAGTGATACACCTAACCATGTATGGTGAAGCAGTGCAGGAGATAACAGGAACCATAGCCCAATCAGACAAAGACAAGTTGGTAGTTGTTGGAGGTTCAAGGGTCCCATCAAAGGTTTACCATGATGCAGACTGGAATGTTTCAGTTACTAATCAACCCCATTCCGAGGTTGCGGCCTTATCAATATTTTTACATACCCTGTTTGATGGGAAGGAATATAATATTGATTTTGAAGGAAGTGAACTCAAAGTTGTTCCGAATCCCCATGGTAAAACCGTGTTGACACGTGAAAAACTTAAGAATAATGAAAACAAGTAAATTCACTCTTTTTTTATTTTATATCTTCAGTTGACTGTTATCCTTATAATTTTATCATCACCCAACTGTGGAATTCCCCTTCCATCTGTGTTGGATGTTGCTATGTAAATGTACCCATCATGATAGACTACTTCCCTAATTCTACCAAGCTGTGTGAAAAGGGCTTGTTGTCCTGTGAAACTTGAACCATTATTAGATAGGCTGATCTGTCTAAGTTGTGAACCCCTCAGTCCAGCCACATATAATTTGTTGTTAAAGAATGCGATTCCTGATGGTGCCAACGTGGTGTTTGTGTATACAATAATTGGACCAACATATCCTGGTGCTGTGATGTTTCCCTGATACAGTGGCCAACCATAATTTGCTCCCGTAACCAAGATATTTATCTCATCGTTCTGAGTATCTCCATGTTCAGATTCATAAATGGTGCCATTGGGACTCCATGTTAATCCTTGAGGATCTCTGTGACCATAGGTGTAGACGTAATTGTTATATGGGTTGCCTTGAGGAACAGAACCATTTTTATCCATTCTCAGAACTTTTCCAGCTAATGAGTTCAGATCCTGTGCAGTAGCGTTGTTGCCAGCATCCCCTGTTGTGATGTAGAGCAGTCCATCTGGACCAAATTTTATTCTTCCACCATTATGTATGGTGTTGGAAGGAATTTTATCCAGTAAAACAGTCTCATTTTTGATGGTTCCATCCAATACAAACCTAGAAACCCTGTTCCCATCTTTTGCAGTGTAATAAACGTATATGTAGTTATTCTTTGAGAATTCTGGATCAACTGCCAGGCCTAAAAGGCCAGATTCTCCCCTTGCAGTTACATTAATCATCCCCACAATTTTGGATCCTGCAGGATCAATTATCTTAACATGACCATCCCTCTGTGTGAATATCATGGTGTTGTTCGGGAGAAAATCTATGGCCCAAGGAACTTGGAGGTTTTGAGCTATCACATCAGACTGAAACCCAGTTTGATTGTGGGATTTAGGAACTATTAGTATGGCTAGTACAATTAAAATAAGAATGACAATTATAGTCAACAACAGCTTTCTTTCCATTGTAAAGTCCTTGATAACTAAATTTTAAACTAATTAGGTCAATAAATATACTAGTATATTATTTTTAAACTACATCAAACTTTTGGAAAACCCAACTAAGATCAACCATGATGATACTTCATACATCCCTCATTTAAACCTTCGAGATTCGAGTTTCAATGAACTTTAATTGATCCAAAAATAAAATAATGATGAGGTGTAATTTTTATGGAAATAAATTTATTGGACCATCTACCCTTACAAGACAGAGTAACTAAGTTAAGGAGATCAGGTATCAGGGGGTCTGATTTTAGAACCCTGATGATAGAAATCGGAATGTATATGAGCTATGAATTCGCAAAAACACTTCAAAAAGAGATTATTAGTGTTAAAACTCCTCTCGGCATAGCTAAAGGTGAAATTATCAAAGATGAATCTGATGTAATAGTGGTAAACATTTTAAGAGCAGCAGTTCCCCTTGTGGAAGGTATTTTCAGAACACTGAACGAAGCTCAATGTGGAATGATAGGAGCCTGGCGTGAAGAGAAAGCCCCATTCAATGTCAACATGAGTTACACCAGAATCCCTGATATAAATGGGAAAATTATTTTAATAGCAGACCCCATGCTTGCAACAGGCCATACACTGAAAGAAATTTTAAATAAAATCAAAACCATTGGAAAACCCAAAAGAATTGTACTGTTAAATGTAATAGCTTCCAAAGAAGGAATTGACAATCTACTCTCATCTCATGAAGATATCGAAATATACACCTGTGCCATAGACAACGAAGTCAACAAGGACGGTTACATAGTTCCTGGTCTGGGAGATGCTGGAGACATATCCTTTGGAAAACCTGTCTAAAGATTGGTTTTTTAGTAAATTGTCTTTCCATGTGCAGAAGCAACTATGCAAGGTAACCCTGAAACTTCAAGGGCATGAATTGCTTCCATTCCCTCTTCTTCAAAGGCCACAATTCTACGAGATTTAATTTTACTTGTTAATAAAGCAGCTGCAGGTGGAGTGACAGCATAGATAGAATTAAACCGTTTCAAAGCATCAACAGTATCCGGTGATAATGCACCCTTACCCAGATGGATTCTAACACCTTGCTTAGATAAAAATGGTATACTTTCCTCTATTTCTTCTTTGTTACTGGTTGTGGGCGATATTCCTGCATCACTAACCGCAGTGTGCATAATAACCATTCCTTCAATATCCCCTGCTGGTTGACCATTTTTAATTGAATTAACCAATCTTGGGAGGGCGGCATCCCTACCAGTCAAAATAACACCGTTTATCTCCAACCGGTCACCAACCTGGAGTTCTTGAATATTATCGATGCATATAGGTGTTTCTAATTTAATGATAGCCTTCACTTTATTCACTCCTTAGAATGAAATGATCTGAGTGCCCTTAGATCCTCTAGTAAAACTTGAACATGCTCTTCCTTAACATGGGGCATTACTATGATCCTGATTGCACGGGGATAGGATGAAATTGATACTGCCCAGCCAGATTTTTCAAGACCATCTGCAATCTCATCCACGGTCATCTCATCAGATGTGAACGCCACAATATTCAGTTCTGGTTCAGTAACTGCATTGAACCCTGCATCAACAACACCCCTGTAAAGTAATTCTGTTGTATCCATACATTCCTTGGAAACTTTTCGGTAGCCTTCCCTTCCAAGATAATTCATAAGGGCCCATGTTGCCGCAGTTGATGCTCCTGTACGGGTACCAACAATGGTGGACTGTCTGTCTTCAGTAAGGTAGGGAGTTTCAATGCTGATGGATTCAAGAAAAGTTTTTTTCCTGAAAAGAATGCCACCTGTGGGTATAGGCGCCAGTCCCATCTTGTGAGGATCTATTGTTATGGAACAAACTCCTTGAAGTCTGAAATCAAAATTTGGAAGTTTGTATCCCAGTTCATTTAAAAATGGAATTGAGTAACCTCCAAAAGCTGCATCCACATGAAGATAAACTCCTTTCTCCACACAAAGATCAGATATTTTTTCCACAGGATCAATTTTACCGAGTTCTGTTGTTCCAGCAATTGCTACAACAGCAGCTGTGTTTTCGTTTATCAATTCATCCACAGAATTTACATCTACCTTGTACTCTCCATCCAGTTCTGCTTCAAGAAGATCTAAACACAACATATCTGCAGCCTTTTTAAAACTAAAGTGGGCCGACTTGGGCACAACTATATTAATGTCATCACAATTAGGATGATTGTGTTTGAATGTATTTCTGGCAGCCCTCATCGCCATTAAATTGGCCTCTGTACCGCCGGTAATGATGTGTCCATAAACATCCTTTTCACCAAGAAGTTCTCCAAGTGAACTGATGACCTCATCTTCCATTGCCTGTGTACCTTTAAATAAACCAGGATCCCCTAAATTCGATTCTAAAAACATTTTATATGCATTTAAACCTATTGGATGGGGACATGTGCACATAGATCCAAGTATCTTGCCTGAACGATGGGTCATATCCCTAGCTTTGAACTGATGTAATTCATCAAATATTTCAGTTTCTGATCTTCCCTTATCTTCCATTGTTACCCCTTGATAGATTTGGTGAGTTAATCGTACGTTGGTTGGTTCAACATTAAAATAAAAAAATAATTTTAGTTAAAAAAAATTCAAACAGTTAAAAAAATAGAACAGATAAGGATCTATTCCTGCATCATTTTTCTAGCTGCCTTAAGTACAAGTTTCTTTTCAACCTTAGCAACTACTTCCCTTACTGTAGCAACTGCATCGGTGTTGGCAGATACGCTTGTAATTCCTAGTTCAACAAGCTGTTCAACTATATCAGGCATACTACCTGCCTGTCCACATATACTGGTTTTGACTCCGGCCTTGTTACATTCTTTAATGACCCTTCCAATTAATTTCATAATGGCAGGATGTCTTTCAGAGTACAGTCCAGCTACATGTTCGTTGTTCCTGTCAATTGCAAGTGTGTACTGTGTCAGATCGTTGGTTCCAAAACTTACAAAGTCTATTCCTTCAGCTATGAAATCTTCTATGGTCAGTGCAGCTGCTGGTGTTTCAACCATTATTCCCCACTCAATATTCTCTTGAGGTTTCAAACCAACTTCCCTTGCGATCCTTTTAGCTGCCTTCAATTCACTTGGGTGCTGTACAAGGGGCAGCATTATACCGATGTTGGTGTATCCTTCTTCATGGAGTTTTTTCACTGCTTTAAATTCTGCCCTTAAGATTTCTGGTTCATCGAGTTCCCTGCGTATTCCTCTCCAACCAAGCATCGGGTTGTGTTCATAGGGTTCGTTTTCCCCACCTTCAAGGGATTGGAATTCATCTGTAGGTGCATCTAATGTTCTGTACCAAACAGTTTTCGGATAAAAAGCATCTGCTACCTTTAGTATGTTTTCTACAAGTGCTTTGACCAGTTCATCCTCTTTTCCATCCATTATGAATTTTTTAGGATGCACTCCCAGTGCAAGCATCATGTGTTCAGTCCTGAGTAAACCTACTCCATCTGCACCGGTTTCAGATGCCTTTTGAGCTGCTTCAGGCATGCTCACATTCACTTTAACCTCTGTGACAGTTAAAATTGGATTGTTCTGGACAATTGTTGCTGTTTTAGCATCAGGTGCATCTTCAGTTTCCGTTGTTTTGAGTTTACCCTCATAAACAAATCCTTTACTACCATCGAGTGTTACAATGGAATTTTCTTTGAGTATCTTGCTTCCATCTCCAGTACCAACTACACAAGGTATACCAAGTTCTCTGGAAACAATTGCTGCGTGACAGGTCACACCACCTTCATCGGTAATGATACCATCTGCCCGTTTCATAGCAGGAACCATGTCCGGTGTTGTCATTACAGTGACCAGAACATCTCCTTTTTCTATTTTATCGAGCTCATCGGTGTTTTTAACAATTTTTACTTCACCTGATGCCATTCCAGGGCTTGCTCCGAGTCCCTTTGTAATAATTATCCTCTCATCAGCTTCTTCAGAATCTGATGACCCCTTGTTCATGTTAAGGGTTGTGACTGGTCTGGACTGCAACATGAATATTTCGCCGTTGTTAATTGCCCATTCTGTGTCCTGTGGAAAATTATAATGACCTTGTATCTTTTTTCCAAGTTCTGCAAGTTTAACAATTTCTTCAGGACTTAAAACACGTTCTTCACGGAGATCCTCTGGTACTTCCACTTGTACTGTGTGTCCAGTTTCTGGGTCCCTTTTGAACATGGTCTTTTTGTCACTTATTTTGTAATCAAGAATTTCATTGGTTTCTTTATCATACCAACAAGTGTCAGGAGTTACAGTTCCTGAAACAACCCCTTCTCCAAGTCCCCATGCAGCTTCTATGAGAATTTTTTCTTCTCCAGTTGATGGGTGTACTGTAAACATTACTCCTGCTTTTTCAGCATTAACCATTTCCTGAACAACCACTGCTATGTAAACTTTGGAGTGATCAAAATCATTTTCTTCCCTGTAAAATATTGCACGAGATTCAAAAAGAGATGCCCAGCATTTTTGGACATATTCAACAACTTCATCGCTGCCCTTTATATTAAGATAAGTATCCTGCTGCCCTGCAAATGATGCTTCGGGTAAATCTTCAGCTGTGGCAGATGATCTTACGGCAACAAAAACGTCGTCCTTACCAATTCGGTGACATAATGCATTATATGCTTCGACAACTATGGTTCTAATTTCATCAGGCATTCTGGTTTTGACGATTATATCCTTAATCTTCACAGATGCTGCCTGAAGTTCCTTGTTGTTGTTGACGTCGAGGGCATTAAGAATGTCCATTATTTCATCGAAGATTCCTGTTTCTTTAATAAATTGATCGTAGGTTTTGGATGTCACAACAAACCCCGGGGGTACTGGTATTCCTGCTTGAGTTAATTCTCCCAGGTTTGCACCCTTTCCACCTGCAACATCTACATCTTCCTTTCTCAGTTCTTCAAAAAATTCGACATGCTTCATGCTAAACACTCTTTATTTTTTTTATTTAACTAAATCTGCGCCTTCTTCCACTTCAATCCTACATGTTACCGGAAACTTCATTGCTGCTCTTCTTAAAGCTTCTTTAGCGTCATTGAAGTTTCTTTTATTGGTAAATACTGTTAAAACCTTTTGATTTGGTTTTACTATTGCAACAGAACTTACTGGCTTACCAAATGCCTTTCTCATACCGTCCTGAACCCTGTCAGCACCTGCACCTGTAGCCATAGGGTTTTCCCTTACTATGTGATGAGGGTAAACTCTTATCTTGAGATGGTAACCCATCCTACCTGCTTTCCTCTGCATGTACCTGTTTGAAGCTATCCTTGCTGCTTCAAGTGCGTTGTGAGATAAATGTGCATGTTCTTTAACTGCAAGTGTGACTTTTAAAGGGAAATCTCCTGATAAGTTTCCCATATCATATTGAACAATTCTTGAACCGGGAATTTTTCTAATGTAATCTTTTCTAGTGTATGCTCTAACCATTAATAATCCTCCTTTTTAGAAACTTTAGTCTATAAGTATAATAAACGTTGCCCTATAATATACCCATAACATGGTAACTCCATATTTCCATTAAAAAACATCGAATATATCAACCAATAGGATCGTGATATGATGAAAATTGCAGTAACTGGAAAAGGAGGGGTTGGAAAAACAACCCTTTCGGGCACACTGGCATGTTTATTGTCACAGACTTATAAAGTATTCGCTATCGATGCAGACCCGGATATGAACCTAGCAAGCAGCTTAGGTATTCACGAAAAAATAACCCCCATATCCAGTATGAAAGAGCTTATCCAAGAGAGAACTGGAGCAACACCCGGATCTTCATTTGGTGAAGTTTTCAGGATGAACCCCAAAATATCAGACCTTCCAGAATCACTCTCAATTAACTACGATGAAGAGGGCCGATTGAAAATTCTGGTCATGGGGACTGTTGATAAAGGAGGAGATGGTTGCGTTTGTCCGGCATCAGTACTTTTAAAGGCGTTAATGCGTAATTTAATCCTTAAAAAAGATGAAATGGTTATTCTTGATATGGAAGCTGGTGTGGAACATCTGGGAAGAAAAACTGCCGAGGCAGTGGACATCATGATCATTTTGGTAGAACCAGGACTCAAATCACTCGAAACAGCCGAAAGAATAAAAAGACTTGCCAATGATATAGGAATAAAAAATATTGCAGCCGTTGTAAACAAAGTTTCAAGCCCTGAAGAAGAGATATTTGTGAAAATTAAGCTTGATGAACTTGAAATTGATATGCTAGGGACCATACCCAGAGATACTTTGGTGGTTGAAGCAGATATGGAAGGAAAAGCCCTTGTGGACTATCCTGATTCAAAAGCTTTAGCCTCAATAGGAGATATAGCTTCAAAAATTGTTGACATGGATAAAAATAGTTTGTGATTTAAAATGAGGATAAATGCCAAGATAGAGTTCAAATACATCAAACCAGAATATGCTGAAACTGCGTTTGAATCACTCCTTCCAGACAATGCAGGTTACATTAAATCTCATGTAGAAAATGATTCATTGATCTGCTTTATTGATGGAGATTCTATTGGACGTTTATTATCCACAGCAGATGATTTGATTTTCTGTGAAACTATGGTAGAAAAAATTGCTGAACTAACATTAAAATCCTGATATTGTTGAAAACAAATGATCAACCTTAAAACTTTACTTGTCGGATTTGGATTTTTATTAGCGGTTGTTGTATACATGTTACATAAGCAGAGAATCAGATCTGCAAATAAAGAAAGAACTGAAAAAATAAAGAAGCGTAAAAAAAAGAAAATTAACCAAAGAAAATAACTGAAAACATTTCAAATGTTAAAAAAAGTAAAATTATGGAATAAAATTCAATCTATTCCTTTTTATCTTCTTCTGTTAAAACTTCTTCAGCGACTTCTTCAGCTACTACTTCTTCAGCAGCTTCTTCAACCTTCTTTTCGAACACATCTACAAATTCAACTTTTTCAATGTTTTCCATGTTTTCCCAGATATCTCTGGAAATTCTGAATCTGGCAAATGTGACGTCCATATAAGGTTGTTTATCGAACTTAGCCATTTCATCCATTGCAATCCTGACAACACCATCTTCGATCTGGATGTCGTGTTTGTCTGAATCTAGGTTAGGCGCCTTGTAATGGAGTTCGATCATGCTCTTGACCTTTTCAATATCATCATCTATGATCTCTTCTACTTTGATATCGTATACAAGGTTTTTACCAGCGAGTTCATGGTTGAAGTCAACTGTGACCCTTCCGCCACTGATACTCCTTATGATTCCAGTGGTACCTTCTGAGGATATTGCCATCCCAACTTCTGGCTTCATTCCCTGTTTTCTGAATTCTGCCATAGGGATCATCTGCATCAACTTAGGATCTCTCATTCCAAATCCGTTTTCAGGTGCTATTTCTACTGTTTTTTCTTCACCTGCTTCCATTCCTACTAATGCTTCATCAAGACCCTTTAGAACATGTCCCCCGTTAATAACTATAGGAATTGGTCCGTAAGATTTATTTTCTACCTGAATGCCTGCTTCTTTAGCGACATTTTCGTCTGTTGTGTCAAATACGTCTCCTGTTTCCTGAATCTTAGCTGTGTAACCTATTTTAACAAAATCTCTTTCTTTCACTGCCATAACTCTAGCCTCCTGTGTGGTATTCTTTTTCGAAATTCATTTAGAACTTCTTCATTTTTATATTTCAGTATGCGTATTACAGATGGGTATCTGTCTATATACTTATGTATATCTTCCTTAAAAATACCCGCCTCGAGTGATGATAATACCCTGTTTTTATGGTGTCTGCTGAAACCCATGGAAATTGATTTTTCCAGTTCTGAAATTGTTTTAAAAGGTCTGTTTTCAATTATAGACATTAAAGTTCTTTCATCCATCATTGTTAACGATTTTAGTTCGTGGATATCGCTGTTATTAGTCCTGTTCAATATTCCCTCACAATTCCTCAGCTCATCCATTGGTGCACGGCCAGCTTCAATTTCCCTCTGTAAAATTTTAGTTGTTTCAGGGGGTAGCATCTTAACAACAGCATTTAAATCTCCATCCCTCACATTTTCCCGGATTTTTGTTCCACTGATTCCTTCCAACCTTTTTATAAATATGAATTTATTTTCAAATTCAAAGTTTAGTTTAGTTAGTGATTTTGAAAGCGATACTATTACGTAGTTATCTTCATCTAATTTGCCATGGTATAGAACATCTCTGCTTTCCATGTCCACTATTTTGTAGGGCTTGGGTGCTACTCCATATCCCTTTGATATCCTGTTTAATATGGTTTCAAATCCATTAAAAGGCTTGTAACCCCTTGGAATATAATCTGCATCCAAAGCCTTAAAGGTGGATGCAAGACACAGAGAATACTGTCCAGATCCCATAATACCCATCGGAGGGCCCTCAACTACAATATCTGCTCCTACTGAAACAGCTATATCTGCACGTGCTTCCCGGGTCATGATATAAGGATTTCCCCTACCATTTCTCTCAAAAAGTCCTGGAACGATCGCCACAAATATACCTTCAGGTACCATTTTTTTGGCCTGGTTCATACAGTATCTGTGCCCCAGATGCATGGGTGAGTACTCTGTAAAATCTGCAATCAACTTCACATTGGATTCAACATCACCGTAGGAAGGTTGCTTTTTCAGATCACATTTAAAGAGTTTTTCATCCCTTTTGAAAATTTTAGTTACGAGTTCAGATTCAACCAAATAATTACCCCAAACATTTTATTTACATATCAATGATATGTAGAACATAATTAATAGTACTCTAATAAACTTATAAAAATCGTTAAAATAAGGACTCATGATACAAATGTTGGATCTATGCATCATAAATTGTAGACTCGAACCATCAAATCAGGAATGCTCTATAGGCATCGAAAATGGGAAAATTGTCTCGATACAAAAATTACCATCCAAAGCTTGTGAAACCATTGACCTCAAGGGAAAAATTATACTTCCAGGATTAATAGATGTCCATGTCCATATGAGGGATCCAGGATTTACCTACAAGGAAAATTTCAAAACAGGAACCCAAGCAGCAGCTGCAGGAGGATTTACAACTGTTCTGGACATGCCCAACACTCAACCACCCACAAATACTGTTAATGACTTTAAAAATAAGTTGAAAATTGCAGAATCCAAAGCAGTCGTGGACTTCGGACTTCACGCAGGAACAGCTAAGCCTAAAGAAATTCCAGGGCTTGGAGAACTCAATCCTGCATCCTTCAAAGTATTCATGGATCTCCATGATGATGAATTTTTGATGAATCTATTCTCAGAAATTGCTGATCTGAATCAGTCCAACATGAATGAACATATGGTTTCCATCCATGCAGAGGATCAGGAGATCGTGACTAGGTACACCCGCATGAAAATGTCTGAAACCAGCTCAAACTCCATGATCTACGCAGATGCAAGACCACCACTTGCAGAGGATGTTGCAGTTTCTAAAGCCATATTGATGGCCAAGGAATTTAATTTGAAGATGCATATTTGTCATGCTAGTACTGAAAAATCCCTGGAATTGATACAAACTGCAAAAACAGAGGGTTTTAACATCAGCTCAGAGGTAACACCCCACCATCTGTTTTTAGATTCAAGTTATCTTAAGAAATTTTCTAACTTCGCCAAAACCAACCCCCCTCTAAGGATGAATGTGAAGAAAATAAATCTCAGTGACACACCAAAGACAGATATTATAGCTACTGATCACGCCCCCCACACCATAGCAGAAAAGGAAAAAAATGTATGGGAAGCTCCACCAGGAATTCCTGGTCTTGAAACAGCATTACCCCTACTATTAAATCAGATCAATCGGGGAAACATTTCCTTCCAAGAACTAAGGAGACTTCTGTGTGAAAATCCTGCTAAACGTTTTAAAATTAAAAATAAAGGACAAATCATGGAAGGTATGGATGCTGACTTCGTTGTGGTGGACATGAAAAAAGAATTAACCATTGATTCTGATAAATTCTATTCCAAAGCCCATTATTCCCCATTTAATGGAGTTAAAGTTACTGGTGTGCCAATCATGACAATTCTTAGGGGCAAAGTCATAATGGAAGACTCTGTGGTATTTACTGCCATTGGAAATCATGTCTACAGTTGAAAATTTTTCTACTGAAGATTTTTTTTAGTCGTTATGTTTCTTTATTTAAAATTTACTTTTAAAATCACTTTTTTACTTGAATATCTAGTTACTTATTGCCCTTTTTAAGGAATTAAATCTTAATATCAACTTTCCATTCTGTGTTTAGGGTTTAATTTTAATAAACAGAAACTAGATATGCTCTGAGAATAATATTTAAACTATAGAAGGTGGTACAAGATGTGTGAATCTACTGTGTATTCAACAGACAATACAATGATAATGGAAGATGTTTTGAACATTAAAATTCAGGACGATAAAATTTATCTTACAGATATATTAGGCATGAAAAAAGAGTTATCGGGCGTTATTGTTGAAATTGACCTGGACAAACATGGAATATATATCAAACTTAACTAATTTTTTTTGATTTCATCCTTTTTTTTATTTCAATAATTAATCTTCAAAAAACGGGATTATGATCGTGAACTAGATCAATCTGTTAAACATTTAAAAAAAAATGGGCTGGTGGAATAGAAATCCACCATTTAAAAAGTAATTACTTCATTGATAGTGCGTCTTTAGGACATGGTTCTATACACTGGTCACAGAGTATACAATAGCCCTTGAGGGGTATTTTTTCTCCTGTGAGTTTCAGCATATTGTATGGACATACATCCACACAGTCACCACATTCTGTGCACTTATCTGGGCTGAATGAGATCCTGTTTCGTTTAACGACTTTGCCGTCAACTACTTTATCAATCTCAGATATGGTTAATGCTCCTTCAGGACATGCTGTGGTACAAGCACCGCAACGTGTACACATTGCAAATGATGGTTCTGCACCGGTTTTAGCATCTCCAGGAACTTCCATTCCAGTGTTGGTAACTACCCTTATTGCGTCTGTTGGGCATATTCTTGCACATGCTCCAACATGATCACATTTGGATTCGTCCCATACAAGACCCTCTTCTGATGCAGGTTTGGAAGGACCTAACTCTACTTCAAGATCTATAGCATCTACAGGACACAGCTTTTCACATAATCCGCACGCTGTACAGACTTCTGGGAGTGTAACTGATAATGTAGATGGTTTAGGTTCTATGAAGTCGCCAGGGCATTCTTCAATACAGAGGTTGCAGCCTATACAGGTGTCCTCATCCACTTCAAATTTAAGCATGTTCTTGGAACGTTTTTCTGGTTTTTTGCCTGAAATGTAAACTGCATTCCATGGGCATGTCTGTGAGCAGACTCCACATTTTATACAGATTTCTTCATCAATGGCAATACTTCCACCAATTTCGTCTAGTGTGATTGCGTCTACTGGACATTCATCCACACACATTCCACAACCTACACAGTCGACAATAGCTATAGGTCCGCTGATGTCAATATCAGTCTGTTTAGGCTCTTTGACACCTTCAACTCCTATGACTTCTACTGGGCATATGTCTACACATCTCTGACACATTACACAGTATCCTTCAAGAGGAATCTTGCTTACTTTACCTTCATCGAGTTTCAGTACTTGTGGTGGGCAAATATCTACACAGTCGCCACATTTATCACATAGAGCTGGGTTGTAAGCTACACGAGCCTGTGCAACTCCATTTTCACCAACTGTAATTTCTTCAGTTTTCAATGCACCTTTTGGGCATATATCCACACATTTAGGTGCGCCTCCACAGACATCACAGAAGATCACATCTTCGGGTGAAACTTCTATGGCTGCTGTAGGACATGCACCCTGGCATGCGCCGCATCTGATGCAGTCTTCCTTGTTGACTACTATCATCTTATCACCTGCGGTTATACCTTGTTTATGAGGTGTCCTTCACTGTCGTACACTTCAACTGTTGCTAATTTCATGTTTGAGTCGATTGTGTGAGTTGCGCAGGATAGACATGGATCGTATGCTCTTATTACCATTTCCATGAGGTTGAATATTTTATCATCCACTTCAACACCAGGTTTTATGTAATCCTTAGCAACTTTCTGAATACCCATCTCCATGGAAGGGTTGTTCTGGATTGTAGCAACCACAATGTTTGCTTTGGTTACGAGTCCATTTTCATCTGTCTGATAGTGGTGGGTTAATGTACCCCTTGCTGCTTCAACTATACCTACACCTTCCCCTGCCTGTCTTTCAATAGGTCCAGGGAATTTTTCTCCGGATAAATCTCCTTCAAGAGCGTCTGCTGCCATTTCTGCAGCTGCTATGAGTTCTATTAATCTTGCCCAGTGGAAGAGTAGTGGTTGTTGAGCGTATCCAAAGGTGTCTTTGAATTCTTTGAATGCATCCTGTGCTAATGGTGATGGCATTTTGTCAGCCACGTTCAGCCTGGATAATGGTGCAACCCTGTAGATACCTTCTGGGTATCCTAAGTCTTTGATGTATGGGAATTTGAGCCATGAGTAAGGTTTAACTTTCTCAGCCATGTAGTCAAGGTAGTTTTCGCTTCCAAATTCAGCGTATATTTTACCTTCCTTGTCTTTCATCCTTACATCACCGTTGTAAACATCCCAAACACCGTTGTTAACTAAACCAGTGTGGTATGTTTCAACTGCCCCTAATGTCTGAACTAATTCTAGATTTTCTTCGAAAATTGGTTTTGCAAGGTCTAAAGTTGCCTGTGCTAGTTCAACATTTCTCTGAGCCTTTTTAAGAAGGTCTGCCTGAGTTTCAGCATCAAGTTCTGTTGAGATACCACCTGGGGTGGATGAAGTTGGGTGAATGGACCTTCCACCAGTTGCTTTTACAATGTCTAAAGCGTTTTTCCTTAGTTCAATTGCCTGAAGTGCAACATCCGGTGCGTCTTTAATGATCTGGAAGACGTTTCTTGTTTTACGATCTTTACCTGCTATGAAGTCAGGTGCTGCCAAGAAATAGAAGTGAAGTGCATGGGAATGCATGAATGAACCCCAGTTCATTATTTCCCTCATTTTGTAGGCAGTTGGTAAAATTTCATCGTCCTTAAATCCAAAACACTGATCTGCTGCTTTTGCAGCTGCTAAGTGGTGCTGCACATCACAGATACCACAGATCCTTGGTACTATCCTAGGAACCTCTTCAACTGGTCTTCCCTGTAGGAATTTTTCAAATCCTCTGAATTCCATAACGTGAAGTCTGGTTTCCTCAACATTTCCTGCATCGTCGAGATGCACTGTTATCTTTGCGTGACCTTCAATCCTTGTCACTGGTTCCATTGTTAACTTAACCATTTATTTTCCCTCCTTTTGCACCTTCATTGGTATTAATGCAGCTGGGAGTGTGTATGTGTAAAATGTACCCACAATATCATCTAACTGGTCAGCAACTTCTTCTGGGTCAACTGTTTTATCATGTTCAACACCGAAGTCTGAACCAATTGCACTGATCATCTTTGCGCCTTGGTCAGTAACCTTTGCTGTTGGTCCGTAACATCCTCTGCAAGGAATGCCTATTGATGGACATTCTGCTCCGCATATTGATGTGGTTGATGGGCCCATACATACAAGTCCCTGTGGAACTAGGCACATTTCTTCTTCTGGCCTACCAAGTTCGAACTGTCTGACGATTTTGTCCATAGCCATTCCTTCCGGTGGTTTTTCCCTTGGACAAACTTCACAGAGGTTTGTTGTTGGTAATGCTACAGCTTCTCCTGTTAAAAGAGCAACTAAAGCTTCAGCTAACACATCAGATCTTGTTGGGCAGCCTGGTATGGCCAGGTCAACATCTATTACATCTGATAGTGGCCTAACTCTGCTTTCAAGGTGCGGTACATCTTCATTTGGGATAATACCCTCTTCGTTGTATGTACTTGCAGAGTTTACGTAAGCTTCCTGTGCCAGGTCTTCTGCTTTGTGTAGGTTTCCGAGTCCAGGTATTCCACCATAAACTGCACAAACACCATAAGCTATGACGAATTTTGCTTTTTCTCTTAACATTTCGGCAAGTTCACGATTTTCATCGTTTCGAATTCCGCCTTCAATAATAATAACATCCAGATCATCTGGAACTTCATCGTATTTAACATCCATGAGTACAGGCATGAATTCAAAATCTGCCAGTCCCATCACGTCGATTATAGCTTCGTGTATATCTGCAATGGACAAGTGACAACCGGAACATCCAGCCAACCACATGGTCGCTATCTTTGCTTTTTCTGCCATATTCTTCACTCCTCCGCTTATGCTTCAACTGATAGTTGTTCTTTGAGTGGGGATTTTCCCAAACCCTTTATACGGTTAACCATCATTGTAACGGTATTCGCGAATTTTTCTCCTTCTGAAGCAGAAATCCAGTCATGGTAAATTCTGTCCCTTCCAATTCCTAGGTCTTCCGCTAATTTGTAAATTAATCTCATTCTTCTGTCTAATTTGTAGTTTCCTGCATCGTAGTGACAGTCACCATGGTGACATCCAGCTACAATAACACCGTCTGCTCCCTCACGGAATGCTTTAAAAACAAACTGTGGTTCTATACGTCCAGAGCACATAACTCTGATTACACGTACGTTTGGAGGATATTGCATCCTTGCAGTACCAGCAGTGTCTGCTCCACCATAGGAGCACCAGTTACAACAAAACATAACGATCTTTACATCATCCTCAGCCATAGAGTTTCCTCCTGATTTATCACTGTACCATCAAGTTCACCATTTTCTGGTGACTTATTAATGTACATTATATGGATAGCAAAATAGTTATTATAAAGGTTACTCCAAGAATGATTCCGAAAGGCATATATATAAGAATATGATTCCCTAATTTAGTATTATTAGATCAGTTTTAAGTGACCAATTCTCTCAAATTAACGGTTTATAAACTTTAAATGTAATATTAATTCCTTTTGGCAAATTATATAGTAATATATTTGTTAAAAATAAATTCAAAGAGTATTTTGGAATTTTTATATCTTAATAAAATTGGTCTAAATATCATTGATTAACAATTGTTATATTACATATTTGTTTAAACTATCATTTAGTGTGTAATAACTTAACGTTGTTAATTAGAGGAAGATTTAGTCATTTTTAAATAAAATCAATTATAGAAATTGACTCAATTGTATTTAGAATAGAATTAACATAAAAAAATAAAATAAGTTGGTGGTTACACTGCTGCTTGAAATAACAGATCTTGCTGTAGAAGTTAATGGAAAAGAAATACTAAAGGATATCGATTTGTATATCGATAAGGGAGAAACTCATGTATTGCTTGGACCAAATGGAAGTGGAAAAAGTACGCTTTTCATGTCACTACTCGGGTTTCCTAAGTACGACATAACAAGAGGAGAAATAATCTTCAAAGGCCAAGATATTACTCACATGACAACAACAGAAAGAATAGAGTTAGGATTGGGAGTTAGTTTTCAAAACCCCCCTGCAATTCGAGGTGTCAAACTCAAAGACTTGTTGAACATCGAAACAAGTAAAAAGAGAATGAACCCCCTAGGAAAGGAACTTAGTCCAGAAACAATTGCTCTGGCTGATAAACTGAAGTTAAATGATCAGTTCCTTGAGAGAGATGTTAACCTAGGATTTTCAGGCGGAGAAGTTAAACGATCCGAAATTCTTCAACTCTTGGCTCAGCAACCAGACTTTATAATGTTCGATGAACCTGATTCTGGTGTGGATATTGAGAATGTTGAGTTACTTGCAGAAGAGATAAATGTACTCTTGGACAAGGATAAAAAACCCGGTCTGCGCGAAAAATCAGGCCTTTTAATTACACATTTAGGTTACATACTGAACTTCGTAGGTGCAAACACTGCCCATGTTCTCATGGATGGTAAAATAGCCTGTTCAGGAGATCCAAACGAAATTTTAGAAGACATTAGGAAGGAAGGATTTAAAGGGTGTGTGGAATGTTGCAAAATACAATAGAACGTGCTGAAAAAGCTAAAAAGAAAAAAGCAGCCCTTGGAGAAGATATTGATATTGATGAGTTTGAAGGTGAAGAAGCTGGAGAACACGATGAAGTAGAATCATTAAAGGATCTACCACAAAAATACCAGAAATCTCTACTTGAAGTAGGTGTCGACCCATCGGAAGCCGGAAGATCTGGATCATTTCTACAGATTGACCAGTCCAAAGTCTGCAGTAATTGCGAATCAGAGAACATTGAATTGATGGGATTACCACAAGCCCTTGAAAAATATGACTGGGTTAAGGATTACATGTGGAACGCAGTTCCTGTTGATACTGATAAATATACTGCAAAAACTGCATTAGGCGAACCTGGGGGTTACTTCATAAGATCATTACCCAACACCAAGGAAGTGTTTCCAATACAGGCATGTATGTTTATTGGAGATGAAAAAATAGCTCAAACAGCCCATAACATAATCATAGCCGAAGAAAATTCCGAGCTACATATCATAACAGGATGTTCAACTGGTAGCGATGTACAATCAGCAATGCATGTTGGTGTTTCAGAATTTTATCTGAAGAAGGGTGCCAAGATAACTTTCACAATGGTACATAACTGGGCTGAGCAGGTTGAAGTTAGACCAAGAACTGGTGTTATATTGGGAGATGATACAACCTACATAAGCAACTACATTTTAACCAGTCCTGTGAACACAATACAGACATACCCAACAGCTTATTGTCAGGGAGAAAACTCCAAAGTTGTTTTCCAATCAATATTAGGTGGACAGAAAGACTCCATTTTAGACACTGGTTCTAGGGCAATTTTAACAGGTAAGAACTCAAGTGCTGAAATGATTACAAGGGCTGTTTCAAAGGATGAATCACAGATATATACACGAGGCCATCTTGCAGGTAAATCACCAGATGTAAAGGGACATTTAGAATGTATGGGTCTTGTTCTCTCGGATGATTCACTCATATATTCTGTTCCAGAACTTGAAGGAAGTGCAACAGATCTTGAACTTTCACATGAAGCAGCAGTCGGTAAAATAGCCGAAGAAGAGGTTTTATATCTTATGGCAAGGGGACTTACTGAGGAAGAAGCTGCATCAATGATAGTCAAAGGATTCTTAAGTATGGATATTGCAGGCCTTCCACCAGAATTAGCTGCAGAAACACAACGAATGATAGATCTAAGTATCCAGGGAATGTAAATCAATTGTTTCAGGTAAATTCAAATTAACCTGATACAAATTTTTTTTTTAATATCCTATTTTTTTACCCTATTTTTATAATATCATTATTTAAAAATCAGAAGATCATATAATGTCATTAATTTACCTAAATATTTAATTAGTCAGAATCATAGCCCTGAAAAATGATAATTGAGAAAAATGATAATTGAAGAGAAAAATAGATAGTCAAAACTCAATCCTTGTTAAATATTGATGAATTTAAAATGGGAAAAAATGATTGGGTTTATTCTGAAATGATTATGAATTCACCCACTTTTTCAACCTTTCCAAATGGTACGAGTAGGTTATCTCCTTTCTTTTTTGCTCCCTTAATATGAACATTTCTTCCTTTCTCGACTTTTATTACGACATCAGTTATTTTTCCGGTTTTACCATTTATAACCAGCTCTTCGAGTTCGCCCAGTATCCTTGCATTGTTAGTTGCTACTTGGTAACCTTTGATCTCACTCCAGACCTTTTCTTCCCCTTTTATAAGTTTTCTCTCTTCAACAACCATTGCTATCACCTATGTTTTTACCCAATGTTACTCAAGACTTCCTCTAAAACTACTATGTCCTCACAGCTATTAATATTTACGGCCAGTTCAATTTTCCTTAGCTTGAGTACTTCCTCATCTTGTTGCTTGTTGTTACTTCTTAATATATTTAATCCCGACGGAACCACATCTTCTAACACAATACTGGGCTTCAAACCAATCTCATGGTAAAGATCCTCAGGAACTGCCACACACATGGCAGGTTTAGAAGAATTATTATACTCTTCAATAACTTTATCGATGATTTCAGCAGTTACCAAAGGCAGATCCGCTGTAATTGTCAAAATAACTTCATCGGAATTGAAATAACCTTCTCGAATGATGTATTGTAAATCCTCTACATATCCATTTCCAGGGGTTTCAACAACTTTAAATCCCCAATTTCCAACAACCTTTGCTGTTTCTGGAGTATTCTTACTTGTTGCAATAATAATATCCTTAATTTCCTTGGATCCTTTAAGAGCCTTCAAGACATGCAAAATCATGGGTTTTTTCAAAACAACTTTTAAAGGCTTTTCAGAGTCATCTCCCATTCTGGTACCTCTGCCTCCAGCCATCACTATAGCTTTAACCATACAGATCACAAATTCTCCGGTTATTTTTGTTGTAATTTCCTTCGTGGACCCAGTATACATGGCCCACCTTGTGAACCTCCAACAGGTTTGGTCGGAGTTCCTAATGAATTCATACATCTTGCCATCATTGCTGAACCCATTGCCAGGGCATCTGATACAAATATAGTTTCCTTGAAGTAATTCTTGGAAAATTCAAGTATCAATTCTGGTTTTTTACCTGTGATACCTGCCCTTCCTGTTACACCTAACATTGAACCATCATATATCACACCTTCATCAAAGGCTTCTTCTATCAATCTTTTGACAACGTTTGCACTCACATGATCAAGGGTTGCAAAGAGTGTGTGTATTCCCGATGCTTCAAATATTTCATGGCCAAGCTTGGTGAGCTCTGGAATTTCATCACCGTCTTTGCCAACATCACAACCAATGAGTGTTGTTCCTGCATCGTAGGCCGCTTTTGGATCTACAGGTACAGTACCAAATCTTTCCCTACCTTCAGGTACCTTCCTTATATCCACATGTTCATGGATTTCTTCTGCATATTTAACCGCAGCTTTCCAGTCAGCACCCTTTACAATTCCCTTCTCGTAAAGATCCAGGGCAGCTCCTCCTCTTTTATCAACTTTCTCTGTTCCACGAATTACAGAGTCTGATATTGCTCCTGCAAGTCCACAGAAGTTTCCTATAGTTTTAGCGTATGGTTTGTCATTGTTGGTTATCCTTCCTGCGAGTGTTGTTCCAAAGTCCATTGATACACACGGATTTCTGAAGTCAACATTGGTCCAGTTTGATGCTACTTTAATGCCAGCTGTAACTAGTTCACCCTCCATTTCGTTTGCCACAACCACCCTGCCAGTTGGTGGGAGAACACCTACAACTGCTCCATCAAACATCACCTGATCAAGGTACGATTCTTCCTGAAGATCTTTTCTTAGGTTGTCCTTGGACATGGCCGGTGCCATCTTCCTTGGCGGTATACCTGCTTCCAGACAACCCTTTGCAAGGGCTATGATCAACTCTCCAACTTCATCTGGAGTTGCAAATCCTGCTGTAACCCCTGTTGATCTTACAACAAAATCTAGATCCTCTTCAACATCTACATGTGCCTTTTTAAGAGATTCCAATATTGTGTCCCTAACCATTTCAGATACAGACTCCTTGGTTAGTTCTACCTCCCACACTGTTTCTCCAAATACCTTTTCACCCTCTTTTGGAGGCCTTATATCCCTCGTCATTTTAACTGTTTTATCTAGGAGGTATGTTTTACTGGTTGTTAGATTGGTGGCTGTTAATATGCATTTGGTTGTGGTGTTACCCAGTTCAACTGACGCAACAACGTAGTAGATATCCTTCTTCATATTGAGTCCAGAACCTACTGTTTTCTTCATAAACGGTGTCGATTTAATTGTTTCAGTATAAATATAATGACTCTTAGCAAATATGGGTTTTGAACCCCTACCAATTAAATTACCTAATAATGACATAACATCTCCTCCTAAAAACAATTACAAATTGTTAAACGCCACCAGAGTAGCGTGTTCTAATCTTAGTTCATTGAGATGGAATATAAATTTTTTGAAATGTCCCTAGAACTAATCACGAAAAAAAATAAGAAAACTGCGAAATATTGAATTTCGCAAAAATTTATTTTATCCCAAGTATGGTTTTGCAATGGTCAGCATTGCTATGACAGTCAGTATAATGCCTATTACAACCATTGGTATTCCTGCTTTGAGTATTTCCTTGATCTTCACATATCCCGTACCGTAGGCCATTGCAACTGTAGGGTCTGCCATTGGGAACATGAATGAAAGTGAACATGCTATTGCTACAGGAACCGCATATATACCTATAGGTTGCCCCTGGGCAGTTGCCAAAGTAACTGATAACGGCACCAAAATAGCTGATAATGCAATGTTCGACATGACTTGTGTGAAGATAACACCTATGATCATGAGAAGCAGCATGATAGATACTGTTGATACATTGTTTCCCATCATAGCTACCAGGTCATGGATTAACCATGCTGCCGCACCTGTATTTAAAAGTGCAGCACCCAGGGAAAGTGCACCTCCAAAGAAGATGATTAAACCCCAGTCAACATTTTCCTGAGCATCCCTCCAATCAACAACACCAGTTATGAAGTAGAGTGCAGCACCGATCAAAGCGACAGAATAACTGTCTATACCAGTGATCCCTGTAGTTACCCATAGACCTATGGTGAAGAAAAGAATAACTGCAGTAATCTTCTCAGTCCTGCTGATTGATCCCATTGCGCTTAAAGTTTTGTTAAGAGTATCATGTCCACCAATTATACCTTTTACTTCCGGTGGGTAAATCCAGCTTAATAATTTCCAAGTCACAAAGAGCATAATGATAGATAAAGGAATACCAAATATCATCCATTGTACAAATGGAAGGTGTGTGTATGCCGCAGCCATCAGGTTGGGGGCTGTACCAATTTCTGTACCGAATCCTCCTGCGAGGGAACCGTATGATGCACCTAAAATCATTGCTTTGGCAAAGTTACTGTTACCCTTTTCAGCGTCATTTACACCGAACAACGGGACAATTTCCTTGATAATAGGAAGCAACATTGCAAAAGCAACCACATTTTCAATCCATGCAGATAATACTCCTGTAGAAAAAACCGCCGCAAAAATACTCATACTTGGAGTGGTACCCACCTTTTTCAGCAGGAAATAAGTGAACCTCTTAGCAAGTCCACTCTTACGAATAGCCTCTGCAAGGATGAAACCACCAATCATCAGAAAGATAATAGGATTAGCAAAACCAATAACGGCATTATTAAAACTCTCAATACCTAAAATAGGCTGTAAAAACAACAAAATCAAAGAAGTAACAGCCAAATGCTGAGCTTCACTGGCCCACATAATTATTGCAAATGCTAAAAGAGCAAGTGCAGCATGGCCTGAATAAGTCAAACCATCACCTAAAGGAACAATCATAACCAAAATAAAAGCAATAATGGCTAAAGGCATTCCTAAAGTCTTAAAACTCAAATTCGTCTTACATCCCTCCCACAACTTATTTTAAATCATTAGTCTCACTTATTAAACATATAATTTAAATTAACTTCAAAATTTGTAGTGTTCATATTAAATTACTGTTTTTATTATTAAACATCTAATCAGTTTCTGTTATTACCATATTATATTTAAACTTTCTTATTAACTGAATAATACATTGTACGCAATATGATGCTAAGTTTAAATAACTAAAAGTAAATATAACGATGTTATGAATCTATCATCTGGTAATTTGACATTATCAGTTAAAAATCTGATCAAATAGATTGAAAAAAGCTTTATAAATTGAATTAAAAAAAAATAAGAAAATTGGCGACTTCGTCGCCGTTTCAAACTACTATTATATTAGTTTGAAGAATGGGTGGGATTCTATTGGCTCTGTACCTATATCTTTAGCAGCTTCTGCCATGAACATATCTGTCATTGCAACTGCTGCAAATGCCATCTTAGCGTTTTCTATAGGTCCAATAAGTGCAAAGTCTCCTCCAACTGCTACCTGCAGTAAGTTGGAGCCTATGTCACATACAGGCCATACTTCCCTGTTTTCCTTTTTGTAGCCTCTTAACCAGTCCCATGCTGATGGCACGTTGTGGATTCCACTACCTACTGGGTATCCCCATTTGCTTTTAACAGCGAATGAAGTCCTTAAAGCTGCACCTGCACCCTGACCGAGAGGTGTGATAGCTACATCCATGAATGGTTTGTCTATACCACAGTCAGCTGCTGTTTCAAGAAGACCATTGTCAAGAACACTTCCACCGTTTTCCCACATGTTGATTTTACCTTCTACTCCAGGTTCCATTGGGTTGAACCCTAGAACAATGGATGAGGTAATATCTGAGTCTTTGAGCGCCTGAATTTCATCTGCGTCTGCTGCCATGTTTAGGGAGTTGTATATACCCCTGTCAGCTAAACCAGCTTCTGTAACATATTTTGCTCCAGCCATCCTGGCTTCTCCAGAAGTTGAGTCAATGAAGAAAGGTGCGTCAGTTGTGTCCCCGACAAATTCCAGATATTTTACTAAAGCTTCTGGCGTAGCACCAAAAGTGTGTACAATATGTGGGTTTCCGGTAACATCGGACATTTCTTCCTGCATTTTTATTAAACCTTCTGCTTTATCCTTGTCGAAGGTTCCTGCTTTTTCATCACTAATAATCTTGTGTCCACCGTAAAAGATGGTTCCTGCCAAAACAGTTGGGTATTCACCTGGCTGTCCACCTACTTTGAGGCCAGCAACATCTAATACAACCTGTTCTTTGTCAAATCTAAACATACTTAAATCCTCCTAATAATTAGACTCCACCAAATGTTGATAGGATAGCTCCTATTTTAACAACTTTGAAAGCCACAAATAAAATTATAAGACCAATCATGATACCGTAAAGGATACCAATGTCCCTTCCTATTTGTTGACCCATTTTCTGAGAGATTTCACCATGGTTGAACTCTACCTTATCTTCAATGTCATCTAATCTCTCGTTAGCCTTGTTGTACTCATCTGCAGAGACAATCACACGTGGTATAACATCATCTTTTGCCATACTTTAAGCCCCCACCATTGTTTTGTAAATTACTGGTAGACCCACAAGGAGGAGTGCTAATATGAATCCTACTGCCATACCATAGAGTCTGGTAGTAATGAGTCCTGCAAACAACCTCTGATCCCTACCTATGAGTCCGGTTCGGTATTTGATATCTTTTACAGTACTTTTTATGCCTCTAACATTAGGTTTGTTTGATAATATCATTTAAAAACCCCCGTTATTTTAGCAATAGTATTGTTCCAAGAGTTAATATGAAAGCTAGACCCACGACAATTCCTTGTACTTTTCCTGCGTACATTCCTGCGAATTGTCTCTGGATAGCACCTACAGATTTAACTTCACTCTGAATGGTACGCATCCTAGCTTCTATTAAGGCGGTTTCTGGAGCTACTGGACGAACTTCTTCGCCTTCCTCTTCTTCGCCTTCCTCTTCTATTTTTATTACCATTGCTTCTTCTTCAATTGCTCCGGGATCTTTTTCGATGCACTCTTTGACTTTCGCTTGAATCTGTGCTGCGTCCTCAACATCGATCAGATCTACTATTTCGAACTGGGATCTGAATCTGTCCAATCCTTCATCTGGTACGTTTTCGATGTATGGTATAGCACCAGGGGCACCTACAATACTTCGTTTTTCTGGGTCAACACCGTTTTCATGTAGAGCTTTTATACTCTCACCTGTAATGTGTCCCTGAACCTCAGCTCCACATAAGATTAAAAATCTTAGGTTTGGATTGGATATCAAGTTTGAGATCATCTTTTCTATTCCGAGGTTTTCGGTTTTGCATGGTCCTGCAATTGCTGCTCCTGCATCCACAGGAATTTGTTCGTTGTGAGAAGCAAGTGTAGCAACTGCTACAGGACTTTCTGGATCGCCGGTTACGTAGTCACCGTTTATTACAGGCCATCCTTCTGCGGGTGATTTTTTATCAGCCAATTTAACACCTCCTATAATAATATGGCAACCAGCAGTACTAGCCCGAGTATGAATCCATATACCATGTTGGTAAGTTTACCTGCTGTGAGGTAAACTCCTTCCCTTCCAGGGTAGGCACCAGGTGATACTGTGGATGGATCAAGGGCGGTAGCTATATCGTCCGCTGCAGCCTCTAATTCTGTAATTTGCTCGTTTATATCGTCCATGGATAATATTAGGACTTCTCTACCTAGAGATGCTCCAATTATTCCGGTTGAAGGATCTAGTGTTAGGTTGAGTTCAGGAGCTATTTTTACTAAAGGTAACATTTCTACCATTTTGTTTCCTCCTTACTGTTCGTCCTGTTTAGGCCAAAGTCCAGACCATTTAACTGATGCTGCGCTTTCTAATGAAGCTGTTAGGAACGCTTTCATTGATATAAACCATCCTAATGCACCGATTACTGATATAACCCACCATGCTGAGTGAGATCCTATTCCAAGTAATCCTACAATGGCCATAGACATGAATGCAGTTGTTGCTGCGAGTTTTAATGTTCTTGTCTGATCTTCGTTTGGTCCTAAACATGCGTTGAATGGGTGCTGAATTGCCATTGTGTTCAAGATGAACAGCAGACCTATGAAACCAGTTGATACAACTGATGTTAGTATAGCTGGCATAGCGTAGCTTCCAGCAATTGCTGCTGAAAATCCTAGAACTGAAAGTGCTGCTGCACCTGACAATTCAATTGTGCACTGAACAAGAATTGGTATTTTCATTCCAACAACTTTCTTACCTATGAGTGCAACTACTCCACCTAAGATCATTGCTATTGCAAATGCAATCAATGGGCTTATTAGTGTGTATGTTGGTCCCATCATAATGGCACCGGAAAGTCCTGCTAAAACACCTATGATACCTATAGCAAGTGACATGTATCCAATGGATGGAACACCTGTTCCTAGACCGTAACTTGCAACCCTTCTTATTGCATCTGCTCCCCATACTATGGCACATACTGCTCCGAGTGAAGCAAGTAAGGGTCCAAGTACTGGGTTAATTGGTGTTGCGTATATGCCTATGAGTCCTCCAATAACTCCAAGAGCAATTGTTTTTGATGGTGCGATTGCTACTGCTGCTTCGCCCCCTCCTGCTGCTGACATTAGAAGACACCTCCTTTAAGCAATAATACTGCTATTAAACCTGTAACAATGGATACAATTAAACATGCTAATGCACCACGAGGTAACCTTTTGAATTTAGGGTCGTGGAAACCTTCAATTGTACCACCTATGTTGTAAGAAGCAACTACCGCGTTAATGAAGAAAACACCAACTGCAAATATTGCTGCAACTGTAGCAGCAGTTAGAGATACTCCTCCACCTAATAAAGCTGATAGTTGATATCCAGGTAGTATTGATAATCCTTCGTAGAGTGCCCAGTAGATTAAACCTCCACCGATTCCACCTAATGCTCCTCCAATGATTCCACTGACGAAACATACTGTTGGAATTCCGTGGCCTTCTGTTCCAGATGTAACAAATTTACTCTGTTCATATTTAGTTATAGGGTCGTATTCAACCTTAGCTGATGCTGGTACACATCCCACACCCCATACGTATATGAAGTTACCTACTAGCATGGTGATTCCGATCATGAGCATTGAACCCACAGCACCTGATGCTAGGATTAACCATAGTGGCTGTCCTGTCATTGCGGCTGCTGCTATAAGTCCTGTCATACCTCCACCTGCTGCAAGCATAGCGGTACCTGTTCCGACTCCTGTAGCTGTTGCTATAGCTGCTGGTGCTCCTCCTACTGGTATGAAGTGTACACCTCCACCAATTAGAAGTCCTCCAACTGATATAGCTCCTATTAATAATAATGGATCCATCATAAAACCTCCTTAGTCCTCATTCTTTGTATGGTCCATATTTGTTTCGTGCGAAAAGCTCGATTCTGTTGTTGAGGATTATAATTGCTAAAATTATTACAAGACCTGCTATAACTCCTCCAGTTGGTCCGAAAACTACTGTTGTCCAGAAGCTGAAGAATACTATTAGTCCAAAACAGAATCCTGTTACTGGTCCTCCATATTTCGCACAGAAATGTACAACATCTATAGAGTTTCTTGGTCCCAGTTCAGACATTGTTGTGATATCACCGTGAATAGCCACAGGTATACCTCCACCATATGGGTAAGTTTGGTATTCCCTTTCGGCACCGTAGTGAACATCTCCAGTGGATGATCCTATAGCACCTATGGTTATACCCCATAGAACTGCGAGTAGCGGTAATGGGAATGGGTGATTAAATCCTTGAACTGGTAAAGTCATGAGATATGATAATCCTACTATACAAAATGTAACAATAAATCCATGTGCTGCTATTGGTCCTAAGTGACCAGTGATAACATCCATGAAAACTGGTTGATCAAATTGAGATTGTCCTACAATCCTACCTAAGTAAGATGTTGTTGCGAATGCAGAATGGAATAATGCTGCTATAAATCCACCTGCAGCTATTGACATTATAACTGGTAGATGTACTGAACTCATTAGAACAAATGCCACTGAACCTGCAATACCGGCTAAAGTACCCATCTGTACGGGCTCACCTGATATAGCCTTGTTGAACATCCTGTGAAGGTGTCCCATCTGTGGTGCCAGCTGAACTTGTGAGTTTGGGTTACTCATAGAACCTACATCAGATTCCAAGTCCTCTGCGGCCCCTGCAATGGTTGCGGCAGCGCCCATGAGAGCAACAATACCTAATCCTGTTATCATAGGGTCCATATTACTTTCCTCCTTCTTTTTAAAAAATACAAAAAAATAGGTGTTTGCGTAACACCTATTTACTTAGCTGGAGAAATAAGAGTTCTTTCTCCTGCTGGTTCGAATTCTCTTAATGCACCTTTTGCAAACTCTGCCCTGACATTTGAGAAATCAAATGATAGGTTATCATCAGCAAATGCAATTTTAACCAGTGGGTTGAATACAAATGCATCTCCACGTGCTGCGTGAGCAGATTGTGCGATACCTGCGTATTCTCCCTGGTGTCCCACGTTCATTGCGTAGTTTGGATAGTTTGGTCCTCTCATTTCCACTGGTAATCCTTCGTCGTTCCTTATGGAGAACACGTTGGATGCACCACACTGGTCCTGAAGGTCGTAACCATAGAAACCTAAACGTGAGTGCTGTTCTTTGTGCAGGTACATTGAAAGGTACCATGCGCTAAGTCCAGTCTGTGCATTTCCTGTAGCAAATCCAGTTGAACATCCAGCTGCTGCAGCAACTATTGATGCCCTCTGAGATCCACCGAAGATGGTTTCTAAGAGTGCTGGATAATCTTCGAACTGTTCTAGTGCGTAGAATGTCACTTCAGAACCTACATCAAGGACAGTGTCCATGTTGTTAGGTGCTTCAGTCATACCGAATTTGTCTTCGACGTATTCTTTACCGTAGTAAGTGAAGTCGTCAAGGATGTTGTCGGTGTAAGCTGCTGTAGCGTACTGAGTGAAACCTACTCCTCCTGACATGTAAGAACCTAGCCAAATCTGATCGTATAACATTGCTCCGGATGCAACTACGTCCAGAGTAACTTTAACTGGGTCGTCAGGGTTAACTCTTGAGGACTGACAAATGTCAGCTAAGAAACCGAATGGAATTCCACCCGGTTCGTTTTCTCCTCTTGCTCTCCTCTGTGGTAGTGCAGTTCCCATGTGAACAACTTCTGCGTGCTTAGCAGCGTAAGCGAAGTCACCAGTAGCGGCTTCTCCTGCTGCCTGTTTGTAAGCAGAGATCATTGACATACCGATCTGCATAGCAGACCACCTTGAGGTTGTACCTCCATCACATGTCCTTGAAACTATGGTTGGGATCCTGACAACCTGCCAGATACCGTCTCCAACTTCAGCTTTAAGGACTTCTGCCTGTTCTTCATTGAACATTTTGTTAATGTTTAGAACATATGCAGGGTCGATTTCATCGGCAATTTCATCATTTCCTGTGAATGTTTTCACGTAACTGTCAGCCACGAGGTATGGGTTGGTTTCTACCATGTGTTCCTGAACTACCGCTGCACCAGGCATAGCGTGGTTTACAGTTTCTAGGTAGTTGGTGATTGTTTCTGGGCTAACTTCTTTACCTAACCTCTTTTCAATAACCATGTGAGCTGTGTTCATACCCACAATAACAGTTCTTCTGATGTCATCCCAGAACTGCTGCATTGCTGCGTTGTTTACAAAGTGTAAATCGTCACCTTCAACAAATGTGTCTGTTGTGGAAACCTGGTAAGGCATTAAAACTCTCTGTCCTAATGGTGTACCTACGTCCGGGTCGTACATTGGGATTCCACGCTTAGCTGCTATTTCTTTACCAGCTGCCACGAATTCCCTCTTTCTTTCAGACTGTTTCCATCCGCCTTTGTTGTAGAAAGTGGTTTTATCTTCGGTTGGGTCTTCTTCAAATGCTTTTTTCAAAGCGTCTATAAACATCTTTTCAGCCATTTTTTCACCTCCTTCTTATTCAGGACCATATCCACCGTTGGATCTGGTTACGTGTATTCTGTGGAGCACTTCTACTGCGTCAGTGTCGTCTCTGTATGCTTCACCATCTTTTCGGTAAATGGTTGTTTTGTCTTTGAGAACTGCTTCTTCGAGTGGTTCTCCTAATATGACTGGTTCGTCTAATTCGTCACCAATCTGGTTTTTGACCATTTCGACGTTTCCTGTAGCTTTGTTCAATACCTGTCTTCTGACCATATCGAACATCATACCGTCTTCGTCGAGTCTTAAAGAGTGTCCGTGTACACTCTTTCCCCTAATTCCTGTTCTTGCAGGGTCGAAGAATTCTGTTTCCAGGAGTTCTTTTGAGATCTTCTCGAGGTCCCTTTCCCTTGCTTCTATAATTTGCCTTCCTGATAGTGTACCTGCGTCAGATCCTCTGTACCTGCATAGGTATGCTCTTGATCTTGCGAATGGTTGTGCTGGAGCAAAGTACATTGAGTCAGCAAACTGTATATATCGAACCCTGTCACCGGCTTTTGCACCGTCAACTGGTTCTACCATTTCTCTAATTGCGTCTTCTGGTTCGTCCATTTCTTCCAATGGTGGGTGTACACTTGGGTATTCCTCACCAGGAGCTCTGTGACCTAATATCTTTACAACATCTTCGTCTGAAATTTCCCTCAATTTTTCGAGGTCGTAATCAGGGTTGCATAGATTCCTTCTGTTCTGTGCAACCTTGGTTGTTCCGGGATAGTATTGTGCCATATTCATGCACCTCCTAATGCTAACTTTACCTTCCTTATTATTTCATCCAATTTATCTTGGGGACATGTTTCGCCTCTAATGACGCCACTAATTATATCCACAATTTCACCTTTCGTATTGGGTTCATTGGGCATAACAGATCTGGTTTTCACACCAATTTTAGCAAAATCTTCAAAATCTACAGGATATTCGCAAATCACAACACAAGGCCGATTAACATGTCTTAAAATTAGTCTGGCTTTGTAAATGATGTGATGTCTCACACCTCCAAGATGAACTACAACCAAACGGAACCTCTTTATTTGTTCAATCTCTCTAGGAGTTAGACCAAAAAGACTTCCTGCTCCAGCTGATGGTGCATCTTGTGGTACACCAGCTCCTGCATTTAATACAAGTGTGCTGGTCTGTAGGTTAGCCTCGCGTAAAGCAAAGGTTATTTCACAGACTGGCTTGGTTATGTGCCTCCTACCTGGAGACATTGCAATTGCTAAAACTTCACTTCCACACTCTGCAAATGTTCCTCTCTGGGCTATTCCTCCTCCTTCGCCCATTCCCATGGTTTCTCTGCAGTCAACAACGTGTGTAGCTTTTCCGATCATTTTTATTCTTTCCTTTTTAGTATCGTGGCTCTTTCGCTGAGTAAGGCGTTTTGATCTGTTAAACCTACCATTTCATCTGGCAAATTTTTAAGAGCATCGCCATATTTTATCTTATCAGAAACGGTCTTTTGTTTCCTTATAAAGGTACCAACGTGAACGTTGTATCCAAAAGACAGATTTTCTTCGCATTTCTGTCTTACTAATTCTATGGTGTCTTCTGTGTCAATTTCCATTAACACTCTACCGGTTTTGACTTGTAGATCTACTTCTTCACCCTTAACTGTGATAGTAGTGTGATCTGAATTTATGGCTTCTGGCGGAAGCCTTTGTCCTTGAAGAACAATTGTTTTTACTCCTTCTATTTCATCAAGAGCATTTAAAAGACTCTCTGTGGTTTCTGGGTTTAATAATCTGTGCGGAAAGATCTCGATGTCCATATATATTACCCCAAGGGTGGATTTTATTTAGAGTTTACCTTTTAAGTCGATAGCTGCCTCGTTCACATATTTAAGTGGATTTCGGAACGCGTCAACTTGGCTGAATACATCCTTTATTAATCCGGAGGTTGCTTCTGGGGAGAACAGTTGTGTTCCTGCATCTAAAGACATAGCTGCTGCCACACAAGGTATAGCGAATCCTTTACTGTGCCTTGTTACAACGTGGTTTCCGTTGAATATACCAGGACCTCCACCACCGTAAATTGAGTGGCTGAAGAAAGAGAATCCTACAGCAGTACCTTCAACACGACCGAAGTCTACACCAGGTAATCCAGTTTCGAACTCTAATATATCGTTGTAGTATAGAAGTGTTGATGAAACACCCTGTGCAGCTCTTGCAGCTGCTTGGTTGACCATAGTTGCTGCCATCATTCCTGCTGCAGCGTAAGCGTTCCATTTTGCCATGTCATCTGTTCCATAGACATTGAATCCACTTAAGTCTTTTTCTACACCGATTACACCGTCTTCTTTGGCTCTTTCAACCATGTCGTTTATGACTGAACCAACGGTTCCTTCTTTACCGTTTGCTTTAACAAGGTCGAAGACTATGTTGTCTGCGTTCATTCCCTGATATGCAAGTCCAAGTAAGTGCATTCTTTCAAATTTACCTACTGCGTCACCCATCTCAAACATTGCTGCCTGTTCAAGTAAACTTGATAAAGCTGCTGAGTTCATGGTGTTTTTCAAGGTTGTTGCTACAACGTGGTTAACCATGATGTTCCTCAAGGAGTAACCAGGTCCCTCTAATTTCTGAGGTACGTCAAGCATGGTTGCTAGGTTTCCACCCATGTAATCTACAGATTGTGGGTATCTTCCGAGAATTGCTGCTTTGACCATGTTAGCATCATACATGCTTACATCACATACGTCAATTATTGACTGGATAAATGCTGAAGCAGTTACCAGTGGTCCTGCTGAATATTCAGCACCGGCATCAAATCGTGCCTGTGGAATTTGGACAAGAGCCCTTTTACCACCTACTAATAATTCTACGTTTGTGTTGTCGCCTTCCTCTACCTGTATCATTTCAGCTGCTTTAGCTGCAATAGCTTCTGCATTAGCCACTATGTCAAGGTCGAGTTCCCTACCTAAGATTTTGCCTCCACCGAGTTTACCGGTTTTAAGAGCGTTCTCTACACCCTCTAGGTTTACAGCTACAGTCCTTTTAACACCCTGTACGATTGCTTTAATCGCTGAGTTTCTTAATGGACTTAGGGCTTCTAGCGGGACCTGTTCTTCAACAAGATTTCCTCTGTCGTCGTACAAGTCGATCTTATCATCAAACTTTGCCATTTTTTCCCTCCTACGCATTCATGTACACCAATTTAGTGCACCAAGTCAAATTCGTGACCAGATAGAATCTGTTCACATTGGGGATATTCCCCATGGTACCTTTTGATATACGAAACTGCATTTATGGGTTTATATGTTATTAAAGTTTCTTCTTGATTCAATTAGAAAAATATATATGGTACAATAACCCATTATTTTTTTAGTTTTTATATTGTTTTTTCCTTAATTTTAAATACAAAATTACTTATTTTATAGGGTAAAGAAGTGGTTAACATGCAGATAATAGCAGATGTAGGTGGAATACCCGGTAAAGATTGCAGAGGATTTTGCAAATATTGTTATTTCAGAAAAGTAACAGGAGAAGATCCACTAGGGTGCAGAAATTGTACTCCTGGAACTGTTGGTTGTGAAAACTGTACCACAGGAGTCAGAGAAACTCGAAATGAGTTTATCCACCCATTCATGGTTATGGGTTCGGTTCAAAATTCTTTAATGATGGGTGAAATACGTGACAACGATTTGAAGGTGAACATAAGCGGAGGAGGAGATGTAAGCTGTTATCCCCATTTAATTGAACTTGCATCAGCTATAAACCAGTACAATTTACCTATACATCTCGGATACACCAGTGGGAAAGGTTTTGATACCATTAAAACTGCAGAAGAACTTATATCTTTAGGAGTCGATGAAGTAACATTCACCGTGTTTTCAACCGACCAGAAACTCCGAGATTCATGGGTTAAAGACCCAACAAAAGGAGAATCTTTAAATGCCCTTAAACTGTTTTGTGAAAATACTGAGGTACATGCAGCTTCAGTCATAGTTCCAGGAGTAAATGACGGAGATGTTTTGTATGAAACCTGCAGTAATCTTGAAGATTGGGGTGCAAAGGCATTTATACTTATGAGATTTGCTAATTTCAGGAATCAAGGATTAATACTCGGAAATGAACCTATACTGGAAGATGTTGTTCCTCACAGCCTTGAAGAATTTGAGGCACTTGTCCGGAAAATTAACAAAGAATTTAATCTGAGGGTCACTGGAACTCCAGTTTGTGACCCTGAAAATGACACTCCATTTGCGATTTCAAAGGAAAAAAATAGTGAATACTTGGAAATTCTTACTGATGTAACTTCTGAAGCAACAGTACTGTCAAGTAACACCGCAGCACCTTACATAAAAAAAATTATAGGAATGATAGGTGCTGAAGAGCTAATAAACGTGGTTCCTGTTGATCAGGATATTGGCTGTTTAGTAACCCAAGAAGATGTGGAGGGTGTGGATCTTACGGAGCTTAAAGAAACTGTTATTATCCCTGGAAGGGCCTTGATTCACGACAAAGTTGCTCAAAATATTTTGAGCAGTGATGGTGTTGATAGAATAGTTGCAAGGGGGCCAGATAAACTCTCGGTTGATGGTGAAATGAGTGGTACGCTGAGTCGTGAAGATGTTCTTAAAAAAGAATTAATAGCATTTGAAGACCTTATTGAAGCTATAAACTTCTTTGGAGTCCGAAAAGATAAGTAGTCATAAAATCTTTTGATACAAGTTTCCCAATATAACTTAAATTCCAACTTTACAACATATCATATATTTTATAATACAAAATTCAATCTTGGTAATTCAAGCATTGATTTAACTTTTTTTTATGATTAAGTCCCATGCAGATCTAGTATTGTTATTTCACATCTGGATCCTAACCTCATGGGAGGCCCCCATGTACCAGTTCCTGGTGAAACATAGAGGTATGTGTCTTTATATTTGTATATACCAGTCATATACCGGAACATCAGCCTCACAAGGTAATTGAATGGGAGCATTTGACCATTATGAGTATGTCCCGAAAGTTGTAAGCCAACACCCGCATCTGAAGCTGTTTCGAGTTCGGTTGGTGTATGGTACAAAACTATTGATGGTTTATTTCGATCCAAGCCTATACTAGAAAGCACCTTCTCCATGTGATTTCTTTCAAAGGAGTATTCAACCCCAATAATTTGAATCCCCTTAAATTCTACCATTTGATCCCTTAATATCTCCATATCAATGCCGTTTAAAACTCGGAAAACCTCATCTAGTCCTTCATAAGTTTCATGATTGCCTAAAATAAAAAATACAGGAGCTTTGAGCTTGTTTATTGCTCTGAAAGTATGAGTATGAAGTTTTGCACTCCCATCAACCATGTCTCCAGTGATGAAAACCACTTCAGGATCTATTTCATTAGTTTTTTCTACTACTTTCTCCAAGTAACCTGAATTTCTAATGGAACCTATGTGAATATCAGATAATTGAACTGCTTTAATATTTCCTTTAAGGCCTTTTAATGGCAATTTTATCGTTTTAATTTCTAAATAATTGCTGTTTAAAAGTGAATATCCACTTAAAACAGCAGATACTCCTATTATTATAATTCCTGCCATTTCTCCAGGGATTTTTATGAAAAATGATATTATCCAGTAAATTGCCATGAATGTTAAAACATAAAATGAGATTCCCATCCAGGCTGAGGCGAGTGTATAAAATATTCTGGTAAAACCGTTGGAGACAACCCTTTCTATCATGGCTGCCAGAGGATATGAAACTGCGGCTATAACCAATAGAGTGTAAAAACCTATTCCCGGTTCAACACCAAACAAAACATAAGTTCCGTAGAATATGGTGTAGTTTACTGCCAGAAATCCTAGGAAAAATACGGACATGAACCCTGCAAATCGAATTATTGTACGCATTTGAAATTCCCCCAACTGCTCTTTAAAATACTGAGATCATATGATTGATGTTTCAGATAGAAGTTTTACAAGCGTGTACCCGTACATTTTAGATTTAACTATCTCCGATACATCTCCAAGCCTTTGATCACTTACAATAACGTCTTCGATCTCATTATGGTGTTGATCGTAGTCGAGTTTGACTCTAACACCCATTAATTGACTTACAACTGGTAATGGTGAGTAAACATCTTTTATTGCTGCGACTTGATTCTCAATCTCCCTTTTAACGAGTACTGGAGGAACGATTGGAGGATCCAGAAGAATTTCCCTCCTTTTATCATCGAAAATAGTTTCAATAACTTCAACAAGTTTTTTAAGAGCCCTAATATTCTCCCCTCTCTTTAATCTTCGTGGTATTCTTCCCAATCCAGATACATAAGCATCAGCCCCCGGAATATCTTCAATATTTATCTCTGGAGCACCTGTAACCACAACAGGTATCTCTATGTCCTCAAACAGGTGAATTTTGTGAGTTATACATTCTTTAAAACTTCCAAGAGCAAAGACAGCAAGGTCATGTTCTTCTATCAATTTCTTTTCATCCTCGGATATCCTGGAGATACCCTTTCCAGCACCCCTAGATAGTCCGATCATGTTGTCCTTAGCACCGTACCTTCTGAGGTACTCTGAAATATCACATGCCGAATGTGGAAGGTGCTGACGGGCAAGAGTTGGAGATACAACAGCAATTTCTGTACCTGCCATTGGGGCAATTTTTATGGTTCCAAGAAGTTCCTTGGCCTTCTCCTTAATTTTATCAATGTCTTCGATTGGTACAGCCAAGGTCAGAACCAGATCCATTTGACTTATGTTCTCTTGAAGAACAAATCCTCCAAGATCTTCAATAAGTTCTGTCATTTCCTCGTGCTTGTGAATTCCACCAGTGTATGTCAGTGTTTCATACATAATTTTTTCTCCAGAAATTTGTATCTTAGTTCAGCCCTCTTAACTGGATTCAATGGACAGTTTTTATGTGAGGCCACCTCTACAGCATTTTCACCCATATTCTCGAGCTCTTCTTGGATATCCTCCCGGATATAATCCGGAAAAACCAGATAATCGTGATTTTCGTTTCCTGTCACCACGGTGCAGCCCATATCCTCAACAACGTCCTTAAGAAAATTTGAGTAAACTTTAACTTTTATGTTTCGATTTTCAGTTTTAACAACATCATCCATGTGCACCATTGATACATCATCGAGATTTTCATCCCCCAATGTAGTTCTGATTAGAACAATACTCTTCTGTATCTGTTTAAATGTATTTAATTTTAGTTTGATGGATTTCATATTGGTTGTTGTCTCTGAAAGTACAACTGCAATATCTGAATTAGTAGAATCTGGTTTTAAGCTTACCTGATATTCTTTCACTCCAGCCAGCTTTAAAATTTCCTCACACATGGGAGTTGCAACTATTTTCATCTTAACCTCATTATTCTTCTTTAAAATATATAATTGTATTTAATAGAATTTAATACTCCCTTTTAAATTGTTTCAAAAATCTAATGGGTACTACTGAACATCCCAATTTAAATTCTGGAAAAGATTAAACTGTCTCCAAAGATTTATATAATAAATTATACAAAATTATATTACACTAAAACCTTAATTATCAAGGTTTGAGGAAGTGAGTAATTTGTTCAGAATGGATCAAAGCCCAAAAACAGCCCCCATTGAGGAGGGCCAAGAATACGACGTTAAAATTGAAGATGTTGGTAAAGAAGGAGACGGCATTACCCGTGTTGAAGGTTTTGTCGTATTTGTTCCTGATACAAAAGTTGGTGACGAAGTTAAGGTTAAAATAACATCCGTAAGAAGGCGTTTTGCCTTTGCTGAAAAAATTGAATAGATTTATTGAATCTATTATTTTTCTCTAATTCTATTTTTGGTGTTTTAATGAAGATTTCACTTAGTTTGGATAGTTCATATTCTGAAGATGTGGCAGTAGTAGTTGATGTGCTGAGGGCAAGCACAACAATCACAGTTGCTACTCAGAATTTCCAGAAAATTGTACCTGTTAAGGATATTAAACAAGCACAATATCTTGCAAAAAAATATGGCGCAGTTTTAGCTGGAGAACGACGAGGAGCCGCCATAAAAGGTTTCGATACAGGAAATTCTCCCCTGGAAATTTCAAATTTCCATGGAAACATACTGGTTATAACAACCAGTAATGGAACCAGAATCATGGAAGGTATTAAAGCTAATATATTGATAGGGTCCTTTGTAAATGCAAAAGCATCTGCGAAAGAAGCTTTAAAAAGAGCAAATTCAAATATCGAAATTGTGATGGCTGGTGTTGAGGGAAGATTTGCCATCGAAGATTACCTGGGAGCGGGAGAAATAATAAGCCATCTCAAAAATCATGATCTGGACGAAAATGCATTGGGTGCCTATATGGCATCTTTAGATGAAGAACTGGTGAATAAAGCGGTGAAAAATTCGAGATCTGCCCGTAAACTTGGAGATCTTGGATTATCAGATGATGTTGATTTTTGTCTTAAACGTAACTTATATGACCATGTACCAGTATATGAAAATGGAAGCATAACTGGAATTCACTGAAAGTTTTATATAGTTAGTTGAAGTATGCATTTTAATTGAGAAATTCCTATTAATACTAGATTAGTTCTATGACAAATAATAATAATTGAACGATTTTTGAAATTAAAAATAATTTGTGTGACACCATGGCACCAGAAAATTTGAAACTAATTGGTACAGCCCATGTATCTAAAGAAAGTATCGAAGAAGTTAAAGCTGCTATTATCGAAAATCAGCCAGATGTAGTTGCTGTTGAACTGGATCTTAACCGTTTTCAAAATATGATGGCCGAAAGGAATGGTCAAGAAAAGCAGAATATCAATCTCAGGGAGATAATAAAGGGTGAAAAACTGAGCATCTTCCTAGTCAGCATGTTCCTCTCATATATGCAAAGGAAGATTGGTGATAGGTTAGGTGTTAAACCTGGATCTGAAATGCTTGCAGCAATAGACACCGCAGAAGAAATTGGTGCAAATGTAGCTCTAATTGACAGGGACATTAGTTTGACTTTAAAAAGAGCCATAAACAAAATGAGCTGGATTGAAAAGGCAAAGTTCCTGTATGGAATCATAGCTTCATTCTTCAGTGACGAAGAAATAGATGATGTGGAGAGTATCAAAGATGGTGATGAACTCACTGAAGTCATGGAGTACTTCAAGGACATGTCACCAAAGGCTTACGATGTACTTGTCTCTGAAAGGGATGCGTACATGGCTCACAGGCTCCTTGAAATCAACAACCAAAATGTAGTAGCTGTAGTGGGAGCTGGACACAAAAAAGGAATTACCAACTACATGGAACATCCAGAACAACTGCCCCCAATTGAAGAACTGTTGACACTTGAAAAATCAAGGATCCCCCTTGGAAAGCTAATACTCTACTCGATCCCCGCAATTTTCATTATCATTTTTGCACTTGCATTCTTTCATGGTATAAACATACAGACAAGTATCGTGAATTTCATTTTACTGACCGGTACTTTCAGTTTCTTAGGATGCATATTATCTGGTTCAAAGATATATTCTGCAATAACAGCATTTATAGTCGCGCCCCTAACAACTATTCACCCTTTGCTAGCAGCAGGATGGTTTTCAGGGATAGTTGAAGCTAAAATGAGACACATATCCATGGATGATGCTGTTGAAATTTCCAAAGTAGACAGTTTCAAGGATTTATGGGGAAACAACCTTTTCAGGGTACTTCTAGTAGTAGTTGGAACCAATATTGGTGCTTCCATTGGTCTTTTCTTGACAATTCCAAATGTAGTGCTGCCATTATTTGGAAAGATCTTTGGATGGTAAACTCATTAATAAAAAGAATAATTCTGGTTATTTAAAGCCTTTAAATGGCTAAGACACAATTCCAAGAATTGAATGATGATGTTGTTCGAAAATTGGAAAACGCAGTATAAATGAACATTTAACATAATTACTGTGGATTTTATATCATTATCAGCCTTTTACCATATTAAATTTTGTTTTACTTATTTTTATCCATTTTGGACCATGATAATGTTTATTGTAATTATTTTCAGTTCCTTTCCAATGAAAAACATAGCAAATTACCTGTTAAAACATGAAATATGGATAACCTCTAAAAAATATTGTTAATCATTCAATCTGAACTTGAAACTAAATTCATTAATCCAAAAATTCCAACAGTAATTTATAAATATGTTTCATACAATTAAACAAGGAAAAAATTTGAAAATAATCTCGGGTTATAAAAATGTACATCGTTTTCAGGTGCGACTGTGGCAGAGCAGTGTACTCCAAACAGGGCACAGCAACTAAAAAATGTGTTTGTGGTAAAACCCTCAAGGTTAAGGAAAGGAGAATTCTTGCCATAACTGAAGAGGCAGATCAGGCGTCAGCTAAAGTAAGAGAATACCAAGAAGAAAAGTATGGCGGTGCAATCTTTACAACTGCAGATAAGGTTCCAAATAAACGTTAATTTTAAAAATCCACCATGAAAGATAATATCTACGATATTACAAAACACGGCGAAAGGGAAAACATAGAGTTTAAAGAACATCTTAATGTGGATTATCATCTCAAAACCGACCGTAAACTCCACCTTGCATCACAAATGAAATATCGGATGGAAATGGGTGAAGGAGAAGCTATTTATTTTATAGGTGTCCATGATGAAGGACATTTAATTGGACTTCCAGAATCAGAGTACAAAGAATCTCTTTTTGTTTTAGAAAACATAGCCCAGGAAATTGGTTTAAAAATCATAGATGTGGAAGATCATCCAGCAGAACATGGAAAAGTTGCAAAGGTGAGGATAGGGAAACCTCAAAGAAATAAACTTGACCACATGCTGGTCGGAGTTGCGGGCCATGTAGACCATGGAAAAAGCACACTTGTTGGAACATTGACAACAGGATCCCTTGACAACGGTGCGGGAAGAACCAGAATATTTCTAGATGTGCAAAAACATGAAATTGAAAGGGGGCTCTCGGCAGATCTTTCTTTCGCAGTGTATGGATTTTGCAAAGATGAACCAGTACGCATTAAAAATCCACTTAAAAATACTGAAAAATCTAAACTGATAGAAAAATGTGACAAAATCATTTCATTTGTTGATACAGTGGGTCATGAACCTTGGCTAAGAACAACAATACGAGGAATTGTTGGACAAAAATTAAATTACGGGCTCGTTGTAATTTCAGCTCTCCAGGGCCCAACACATATAACAAAAGAACATCTGGGCATTATATTGGCCATGGATCTCCCAGTGATAATTACCATGACCAAAATTGACAAAGTAGAACCAGATAAGATTAAAGAAGTGAAACAACAGATTTTTGAACTTATAAAACTGGTTGGAAGAATTCCACTCATGGTCAAAACCTTAAAAGATGCAGATTTCGTTGCAAAGAATATGGAAAATCATATCGTGCCAATTTTAAAGGTTTCACCCGTTACTGGTGAAGGTATTGACCTTCTTGACCGCCTATTTTTAAAATTAAAAGTACCTTCCAATGGTAACGACTTAAAAAAACCATTCATGATGTATATAGATAAAATTTACTCTGTCATGGGAGTAGGAACTGTTGTAAGCGGTACAATCAGACAGGGAAAAATAACAACTGGTGACAAATTACTGATAGGGCCTACAGGTACTGGAAAATTCATTGAAACCAGCTCAAAATCTATGGAAATGCATCATTATAGAAAAGAAGTAGCAGAAACTGGCGAAATAGTTGGAATTTCCATAACTGGGTTGGATGTAGATGATATTAAGCGAGGTATGATCCTCTGTGGGACAGACTACCCTGTAAATGCTGTGAGAGAGTTTGAGGCAGAAGTGGCCATTCTTGTCCACCCAACAACCATTAAAAAGGGTTATGAATGTATTACTCACATCGAAACTATTGCAGAAACCATGATATTTGAGCCTGTTGAAAGGAGATACATGTCTGCCGGAGATACTGGTAAAATTAAAATGAAATTTAAATATAGGCCCTGCTATGTAAAAAAAGGACAGAAACTCATATTTCGAGAGGGAAGAAGTAAGGGTGTTGGAACCATAACAAAAATCATTAAATAACCAGTTTAAAGTCCAGTTATTTTTTTATCATTTATTTCTGTGATCATTTCACATGCCATACAAACATCCAGGGAAGATGGTTCGCCACAGATACTGCATACTCCCATTATAACATCTTTTTTTTCAAATTGATATGATTTAGAAAATGATTCCAAGATTGAAAGTTTGGTTCCTGGTTTTTTTACTTCCAACTTGTTCAAATATCCCTTTATTTTAGATCTAAGTGACGTTTCTGAATATGGACACTCTGCAAAATGAACTTCAATATTGTTAAGAACCGCCCAGGTACCCACATCCTTTTCTAGAATTTTCCAGATTGGTTTAATTCTAGGAACCATATCAGGATGGATTCTGTCCAATTTTGGGCCAAACTTGTAAAATCTCCTAAGCTCTGCTTTGGCCAGGCTCATTAAAAATGATTGTATTTCATCATCAAGGTTGTGACCAGTTGCAAGTTTATCTGCCCCTAATTGATTTGAAATCTTGTTTAAGAGTTGTCTCCTGAAGACTCCACATGGAATACAGGAGCTTTGATATAGTCCATAGAGATCATCCAGATCAAAGTCATAATCTTGTTTGAATGATCCTTCAACTAGTTCAATTCCAAGCTTTTCGCAGTTTACCCTTGCTGCTTCAACTCCTTCTGATCTGTAACCAGATATACCTTCATCAATTGAAACAGCGACAAGATCGAATTTGAGTTCTTCCATCAGATCTGCTAGAATATGAAGGGTTAAAACACTGTCTTTGCCACCTGACAAAGCAACAGCAACTAGTTCATTGGCATCTATTAATTTGTACTCATCTATAACTTCTCTGGCTCCTTCAACAATTTTATTATTGAAACTAGCCCCATCAATTTTCATGAAAAAATATATGGAATCATTAACATATATACAACTATGATAACGGCAGAAATAACTATAATCCCCATAGGAACCCCAAATACAAGTTTAAGTGACTATGTGGCCGCAGCAATAATGGCCCTAGATAAAAACGGAATCAAATATGAATTAACAGGCATGGGCACATTATTAGAGTCCGAAGACCTTAGTTCAGTTTTGAATGCTATAAAAGAAGCCCATGAAGCAGTTTTTAAAATTGGAGCAGATAGGGTTTCTACTAGTGTGAAAATTGATGATAGAAGAGATTCGAATCGTACAATATCTGACAAAGTCGGTTCTGTAAATAGAAAACTTGGCAACTGAAATATATCCATGGGAATTTCAAAAAAAAGAAAGAAATGATTTACAGAATCTTGGTGGATGCATCTTCAAGTACCGATACTATCTTATCAAGATCCTCAGTTTTAAGTGAAGGATGTACAGGTAAAGAAAGAACCTCCAAGGAAGCAGCTTCTGCTTCAGGACAGGATGACATGAATCCAAGTTCCATGTAGAGCTTCTGCTGATAAATTGGCTTAGGATAATGTATACCTGTTCCAACACCATTTTTATTTAAGAATTCTTTCAATTCGTCTCTTTTATTATTATCCACCCTTACAGTGTACTGATGGAATACATGCTTCACATCTGGTGCAACATATGGAGGTTTGACTCCTTCGATACCTTCAATTTTCTCAGATAGATAATTGGCATTATTAATTCTCTGCTCATTGAATTTTTCTAGCTTTTTAAGCTGTACTACACCAATAGCTGCCGCTATATCTGTCATTCTGAAGTTATATCCTAGAGTTACGTGCGTATAACGTTCGCTCTCACCATGGGCCCTTAAAATTCTGACCATTTCAGCCATTTCCTGGCTTTTGGTTGTCACCATACCTCCCTCACTGGTGGTCATATTTTTTGTTGGATAAAAACTGAAACATCCCATATCCCCAAGTGATCCTGTTTTTTTACCCTTGTAAATTGCACCGTGTGCCTGTGCAGCATCTTCAATTACTATTAAATCATTATCATTTGCAATTTTGTTAATTGGGTCCATATCTGCAGGTTGACCATACAAATGAACAGGCATGATTACCTTTGTATTCTCTGTGACTGCTTCTTCTATCTTTTCAGGGTCCAGGTTATATGTGTCCCTGTCTATGTCCACAAATACAGGTTTTGCTCCGACATAGAGCACAGAATTTCCTGTTGCTGCAAATGTGAAGGGAGTTGTAATTACCTCATCTCCAGATTTAACTCCAGCTGCAAGTAGTGCTAAGTGCAGTGCTGTTGTTCCTGAACTTGAAGCTGCTGCATGTTCAACCCCTACATAGTCTGCAAACTTCTCTTCAAATTCAGCCACTTTAGGCCCCTGTGCAATAAATCCTGACTTTAATACTTTTACTACTTCCTCTATTTCATCATCTGCTATGATTGGCTTGGCAATTGGTATCATACTTATCACTCTAAACTTGTATGCAGAAAAAATTAAATTCTATTCTATTTTCCATCGTATCTGCATTTAATTAAAAGAAAATTTTCATCATATTTTTTTTCGTTTAATTTTGATTTTAGAAATTAATTCATATAAAAATAGTGTTGTCAGCTTACACTCAACACTACTTTTGTGGAATTCAATAATTATTATTGAAATATTCTATACAAATCGGATTTTCTATTCCAAAACAGGATAGTTAACATTATCACTGCCATCAGTAACAGTAACGGTATTCCAGAGTAGGGATCTGAGGATTGTGTAGTGATGAGCGAAGGTAAGTTTCCCATTCCGGAATCTGAAGAATTTAAAACCACAGCAACAAACATGTTGTTTGCAATATGAGCTCCAATGGCAGTTTCAAGACCATTTTCCCCGAGAACTATTATTCCCAACATCAAACCCAGGATCATGGCAGATATCACTATTGAAATACTGTTGCTTATGCTGGTTCCATTGAAGTAGTGTATGCTTCCAAATATTACTGTTGTGAGAATTAGTGGAACTACTGGTCTTTTGAATATCAAACTCAAGCCCTGCATAAGGTAACCCCGGAAAAATATTTCTTCGAAAGATGCTTGAAGTGGAAATACAAGCAGACTCAAAAGTAAAAGGTAAATAAATGAAGTATAATTGAAATTGATCGTGAAACTGTTTCCCTGAAGTATTAATGAGATTACGGTGAAGAAACCTATGATAATTGTCCATAGAACAGCACCCCATCCAATTTTTTTCCATTTGATTGTTTTACCTGTATTAATTAGGGTTTGAAAATTTTTTTTGTGGATGAATCTAATGCACAGATAAAAAAGCAGTGCATACAGTGCATATACCAAGCCTACTAAAACCAGTATTAAGAGGGAATTATCCCCAATATTGTAGATTTGGGCTTGTGCATTAATACCAGGAATTAAAAAGTATAAAAAAAGTAATAGAATGATAAAAACCATCGCTGCTACTGATCCCCCAATTATGGTTATAACAATGGTCATGAAATAGCTCATGGGTGTGTTTTTACCCTTTTGAGCGTTGTTTAAAAATTCTATGTTTGACATCTTGATTCTCCACTTATTTTGTAATAATCTTTGCTGAATGATTAATAAATTTTTTTATATGTATTCCGCAGATATCATTCAGTATAGTTTTTCTTAGTTAGTATAAACGATGTTGGTGTAGTATGGAAAGTAAAGTTATCAACGAGGGTAAAGTTTCAATCAGAGTACCGGAGTATGAAAAAATTTCATCCAAGGCCCCAGTTTTTTACAATCCGGTTATGGAACTTAACAGAGACCTCTCTGTAGCAGCGCTTACAGTTTTCAGCAAGATGGTTGATCATGACATAACTGTCTGTGATACCTTTGGTGGAACTGGCATTAGAGGCATTAGGTATGTTAAAGAAATAGAAGGTGTTGAAAAGGCCATAGTCAACGATTTAAATCCTGTTGCTGTTGAGTATGCAAAGGAAAATGTACTTCTAAATGAGCTTGAAGGAGTTCACGTTTGTAAGGAAGATGCCAATATCATTCTCAGAAAATGTAAAGGCCAGTTCGACGTAGTTGATCTGGATCCCTTTGGCACACCATCCCCATTCGTTGATTCTGCAGCTCACAGCATTAGAGCCGGAGGATTGATATGCGTAACTGCAACAGATACCTCTGCCCTTTGTGGCACATACTCTGAACCATGTATACGTAAATACAGTGCTGTTCCTCTTAAAAATGAGTATTGTCATGAAAATGGTCTTAGAATACTTGCTGGTTTCGTTGCTAGAACATTCTCAAAGTACAAAAAATTTATTGAAATCAAATTTTCACACAGTACTGAACATTACATGAGAATTTATGCCACCGTTGGGAAGGGTGGTCAAAATACAGACACCTCATTAAAGGCTCTTGGTTACATTGCACACTGCAGGACTTGTATGAACAGATGGGTTGTAAAAGGCCTTGCACCTGTAATTTCCGATAAATGTCCCATATGTGGGGGTAATATCAGCCTCGGAGGTCCGTTGTGGTGTGGTGATATGTACGATCCAGAATTTGTAAGTTCAATGATTGATACTTTTAAAAAATCGGAACTGAACACAGAATCCGCCGCAACCAAATTGTTAGAGACCTGTTTATCAGAGTCTCAAGCACCTATAAGTTTCTACGAAATTCATAAAGTATGTAAAAATTTGAAGATAGGTGCACCCCCACTTCAGAACATTATGGACATGCTTGAAAATGGCGGTTACTTTGTTTCAAGGACTCATTTTAGCCCCACATCCATTAAAACCAATGCAGGGATAATTGAATTGAAAAGGATCATTTTGAATTTGAAATCTGATCAAATTTGAATTTTCAAGTTCACAAAATTGAACCTTTTTACGTTACCTACTCAATATTGCTAGTTTTTTAAACTCGATGGTTTATAAATGATCGAATTCATAAAAATTAATGGCTAAAAGCCGAAAATATATTGGAGGTTTGAATAACATGGATATTGGCGAAATAATATCTGACTCAATTAAGTATCCCTCCTCAAGTTGGGGGAAAGTACTGATCTTGGGAATTATAACCATAGCATCAATTCTGATTGTTCCTTTATTTTTATTATTAGGATACATGTTCAGAATCATAAAAGCAACCTTGGCAGGAATTGACGAACTCCCTGAATTCGATGAAATTGGGGAAATGTTTGTGGATGGTCTTAAGGTGTTTGTTGTAGGGTTTATCTATGCCATTCCTGTATGGATACTATCGGCAATTGTTGGTTTACTAACAGGTGGCAATACAGCTGCAACTGCAGCTGGCCTTGGAACAGGTTATGCTCTTGCATTTATCTTAGGAAACATTGTAACATTTATTATAGCAGTTATTATTGGGTTAATTGAACTAATGGCAATCGCTAATATGGCATACAACGATGGTGATCTTGGAACTGCTTTCAGATTCAGTGAAATCCTCGATATTATCTCAACCATTGGCTGGGGAAAATATATCATCACCTACATCGTGATCGTGATTTTGGCAGCCATTGGAGTGATAATTGGAGCTCTTACAATGATAATCCTCATAGGATTCATCTTGCTGCCTTTGATCATACTGCCTTACGTGATAATGTTCGAAGCTCGTGGAATAGCTCTGCTATTTACTGAAGCCATTGAAACATCTGAGGTACCAGTAGAAGAACCACAAATTGAATAGTTATAATTTCCCTTTATTTTTTTTTGGAAATAACCCTTCAAATTTGCTTATTTTTAATTTTAATTAGATCTCCATACTTTTTTACTCTGAACTTGTGGTAAACGTAACTATATTAATATAATCCTAAAATATTACTAGAATAAATCAAGGGTTTCCAAAAAAATGAGGTGATTAAATTTGGATATTGGGGATGTCATTTCTGATTCTATGAGGTATCCTTCCACAGATTGGAAGAAAATTATAGTCCTAGGATTACTTTTCATGTTTAGCTTTTTAATAGTGCCAGCATTTTTATTATATGGATATGTTTTCAGGGTAATCAAAGCTTCTTTAGCTGGAATTGAAGGTTTACCCGATTATGAAGAATGGGGAGAAATGCTGGTTGATGGAATTAAATTATTCTTGGTACATATATTGTACATGTTGCCTGCAATAATCATTGGAATTTACTCGATCCTGATGTTTGCAGTGGCTCTACATACATTCTCTTATTTAAATCCTGCAACCGCCATTAATCCAACCATAATTTATAGTTTATTCGGAGGAAGCGCAGCTTTGGGAATTGGATTTGCAATAATTTACAGTTTGGTAGTTTATCCAATAATGGCAGTTGGAATTGGTAATATGGCGTTTTGCAACGGAGACCTTGGATCTGCTTTTAAACTTGACGAAATATTCTCAACCATATCAAAAATTGGGTGGGTTGACCTGATAATATGGTACATAGCAGTCATAATCGTTGGTATAACCACATTTGTTGCTGGATCTTTAATTGCAATGATACCAATACTCGGATGGTTACTAATAACGTTGATTGTTTATCCATACCTGTATCTGTTCCTTGGTAGAGCTTTAGCATGGATGTACGCCTCTGCATTTATAGAAGAATATGAACCATGATATGATTGGATGGATCTCAAACCATCCAAACAAACCTATCATAACAATTTCGATGCTAAAAAATTCAAGATTATAATAAAAATTAAATACTCGATCCTATCATCTTTCTTTTGGAGAGGCATTTCTTGAGTAAATTGCATATAAATAATATTAATTGGTATTATATTTACGGCCTTTAATTAGCTTTTTAGCCCAAATAGCAAGTTGATACATGAATAAATGAGTTTATGCATTTTAGCATGGAATTTTTATGTATGTACAACAGATCATATTAAGTATTACTCAAGTAAAACTAAAATCATATTATATTTATTTATAATTCTTTGAAGAATATATGCTCATTAATATAATAATATATATGATAATGCTGTTAATTATATACAATGTTCAGTAATGGTGAAATTATGAAAAACAACGATGAAAACCAAATAGTCAAGATTGATGAAACAGATAAAAAAATTCTTAATCTCTTCAACGAAGATGGAAGAATGTCATACAGAAAAATATCACGTAAGCTTGACATTTCTATTGGTACAGTTCACAACAGAATAGAAAAACTGGTTAAATCCGGAGTAATTAAAAAGTTTGCACCAGTGATTGATCACAGCAAACTTGGATATAACTTCACAACAATCATAGGAGTCCGGGTTAAGGGAGGAGTCCTCAAAAACTGGGAAGACAAGACTTCTTACCATAAAAATGTGTTATGTATGTACGATGTTACCGGAGAATTTGATGCATTAATAGTGGCCAGATTTAAAGACACAACAGAACTAGATGAATTTGTTAAAAATTTATTACAAGAACCAGATGTTCAGAGAACATACACACAAACCGTCCTTAATATTCTGAAAGAAGACTTAGGATCAAGTAAAATGCTTTAATGAAAATTATAATGAAATAATTGGATCAATAACAAATATTTCTTGAAATCAATACAAAAAAAACTTTTTCAGCATTCTACAATTTTGAGGTGATGATATGGAAAATTTCAGGATTAAACAGGCTGAAAATCTTCTAAAGTCCGCAGCTAAAAATAAAACTAAAAATAAAGAATTAAAAAAGGCTAAATCCGGATATATAAATGTAGACGCCTATGAATCAATTATAAACAACCTGTTTGAAGCAGAAGAATTTATATACTCAAGCAGACCCCTACATAAACTTGAATCTGAAGAGGCTAACGAGTTTGTAACAAAAATTTTAGCTGCAAGAAAAGAAATTGATGACATACTCTCAGACTTTGGAGTTATTGATAAACCAGCCCCTGAAGAAGATGTTAAAGAATATTTTAAAGAATATTTAATCTTGACAACTAAAAACAATTTTAAAAAAACAATAACCAAGTTTGGTATCGACTCTCAAAAAATTGTTGTAGCTGGAGTGCCATTGGTTCCTGAAGATATGCAAATTTTAAACCCTAAAATGCCAGAATCTGCTTTAGGCCCAATAGCTAAAAAAATTCAACACGTGAAAAATGATATTGAACGAAAAATGAAACAATTCCAGTTGAAAAACATGGTAGTGATGGTTGAATCAGATAAATCTGGTGAATTATTGTCTAAACGTGCAAAAGAAATTTACGATGCTGAAATTGTTGTTGTAGAAAATTTAAAGGATATTACAGTCGACGAATTCATTTCAATAATGCCTTAAATTTCTCTCCCATTGAAAGGTAAAAATTTTAAATTCTTAAAAATAAAACCAAAGTTATATAGATCAAGCACTCTTATCATTAGTTTAGAATATGAGTGATGAAAAAAATATAGAAAAATTATTAATTAACTGTCTTCAATTATTTAGTTAATTGTTTTAATTGAATGTGAAATTTAGATTTAGGGGTGAAAAAAGTGGACAAATGTTTCCCTGATACCCAGGACAAAATACCAACCATTCCAGTACATTTAACTAGAGTGGGAGTTAAAGGCGTTAAAAAACTTTTAAAGATTGAAAGAGAGGAAAAAAGACCCATTGTATTATTACCTACCTTCAATGCCTTTGTTGATCTTCCAAGTACCCAAAGGGGGATCCACATGTCAAGAAATCCTGAAGCCATTAGTGAGGTTTTAGAACAGGCACTTGAAGGCACAACCTTAGAAATTGAGTCATTATGCGCAAAAATAGCAAGCTGCTTACTTAAAAAACATAAATATGCCAAGAGGGTAGAAGTGAGTATGAAGAGTGACTACATGATCATGAAGAAATCACCAGTCACCCAGATAAAGACTCAAGAAATGACCAACATCATGGCAGATGCAATTGGGGTACGGGATGAAAATGGAATCATCATCCGAAAGATGATCGGAGCAGAAGTTGTTGGAATGACAGTTTGCCCATGCGCTCAAGAATCTACTAAAGAATCCTCAAAACAGGACCTTTTAAAGTTTTTAGACGAAGAAACAACTGAAAAAGTGCTTGAAACAGTTTCCTTTGCTTCCCACAACCAGAGAGGACGTGGAATGATCATGATGGAAGTTCCTGAAAATTATGTAATAAGAGCCGAAGATCTCATAAGGATCATCGAAGACTCAATGAGTTCACCTGTGTGCGAACTGCTTAAAAGAAGTGATGAAAATGCAGTTGTTGTACATGCACACAAACATCCAATGTTTGTTGAAGACTGTGTCAGGAACATGGTACAGAGCATTGTAAATGAATATTCACATCTTCCTGACGATGCATTGGTAACTGTTAGACAGATAAATGAAGAAAGTATTCACAGACACAATGCATTTGCAGAAAAAGTGGCAACCATGGGTGAATTAAAAAAAGAGATTAACGGTACGGAGGAATCTGAAATTGATGCCCACTCATGAAATTGCAGGAAAAGTTATGAATGAATTAGAGGCTTTCCATGGATCCAAGCCAGCCATCGACACACCACAAATTCTTATTGTTAGGGGAATGTCGAGAAAAAGAATTGATCCAGAAGCCCTGTCTTCAATAATATCAGGAACCATGAAGGGGCTTGGTGCAAGAACTATCGATGTGTTTTCTGAAGAAGCTACCGACATCATTGGAATAATGGATGAGAATATACGGGCAACTGTGGAAATTCCTGGAGAAACCGATGTTTATGGTATTTACCGTCTTAAAGAATCTTTCGAATCAATGAACTGTCATACAGAATATTCTTTAGGCATTATTGGTAAATTAGCTGTGTTTTTGGTATTATGGAAAGATAAAAGTGGAATGGGGCCACTTTTTGTTGAACTAGTTGTATCTAACGCTGAAGCATGAAGTTAACCTAATACTCATTTTTTTTATGTGTTACTATGAAATTATTAACTAAATCTGAAGTTAAATCCCTTTTAACTGGAGATTATAGAAGTTTAATAGCAAATCTTCAGGCGGCTAATTCCCATCGTAAATCCAACGAGATCACATATTCTAAAAATATTTTTCTCCCAATAACTAATATCTGTAGAAATATTTGCGGATACTGTACATTTCGCAGGGATCCAGATTCCAAGGATGCAACCATTCTCATGAAACCAGATGTCATTCTAAAACAGTTAAAAACTGCTGATGGTTTTCATTGTAAGGAAGCATTGTTTGCCTTTGGAGAACAGGCTGATAACGAGGAAATTGTCAAAAATGAACTTGAAATACTTGGTTTTGATGGTATTGTGGATTACCTGTATCATATCTGTGATGAAACCCTTAAACAGACAGGTCTTCTTCCACATAGTAACCCTGGTATACTGAACCGAGAAGAGCTTAAAGAGTTGAGGGAAGTCAATGCATCCATGGGACTCATGCTAGAAACCACCAGCCAAAAACTCATGAAAACTATTGTCCATGAAAAAAGTCCTGGAAAACAACCAAAACTCAGAATTAAAACCATTGAAACTGCAGGTAAACTGAAAATACCATTTACTACCGGTCTTCTGATAGGTATCGGTGAAACCATTGAAGATAGGGTAGAGTCCCTCTTTGAACTAAGACGTATCCAAAATAAATATGGACACATCCAGGAGATCATAATCCAAAATTTCAAACCAAAACCAGGAATTCCTATGGAAAAATATGGAGAACCAACACTTGCAGAAATGATTAAAATGGTTTCCGTAACCAAGTTAATGTTTCCAGACGTTAGTGTGCAGGTTCCACCAAACCTCAACAATCTGCACTCACAAATATTCCTGATTGCCGGTGCTGATGATTGGGGTGGGATTTCACCAGTTACACCAGATTATGTTAATCCAGAAGCTCCATGGCCAGAATTGAAAGAACTTAGATTATTGTCAGAAGAATTAGGATTTAAACTCAAACAAAGACTTCCGGTTTATCCAGATTATATCAATGAAGAATTTCTTGATCCTAGAATACTTAAAAAGATTGAAAACTTGAAAATAAGCTAACCAGTTTTAACTTTGAAATTTATCCTGAATCTTGTAAATCCATTATTTTCAAGTTCTATGTTACCACCTAACTGTAGTGTTAAGGTGTGAACTATTTGTAGCCCCAAAGTTTTGGGGTTCATGAAATCAATGTCTTTTGGAAATCCTACACCATCATCTTCAACACATAAAACATGATTTTCACCTTTTTGATGCATGCGTATGGTTATATTTCCATCATTTCCATTGGGAAATGCATATTTTATAGCATTTGACACCAATTCATTGATTATCAGTCCACATGGAATTGCAGAATCAATATCCATTGTAATATTGTCTGAGATTACATTGATAGTAATTAATCTTGTCTTTGAACTGTAAAATTCCAGAAGTTTTGATGTGAGACTTTTAATGTACTTAGAAAACTCTATAAGTGATATGTCTTCAGAATTGTAGAGTTTTTCATGGATCAGAGCCATTGACCTTATTCTATTTTTACTATCCTCAAACATTTTTACGGTAGCTTCATCGGTAGCATAATCTGATTGGAGGTTTATTAAACTCGAAATGATCTGCATGTTGTTTTTAACCCTGTGGTGAATCTCCTTTAATAGTATCTCTTTTTCATTTAAAGAGGATCTTAGAGCTTCTTCAACATGTTTTTGTTCCGTAATATCCCTTGAAATTCCCATAACAGCAAATATTTTGTCTTTTTTATCTTTCAAAGGAATTAAGTTTGTGTCCAACCATACTTCACGTCGAGGCAAAGCCATCTTACTCTCAGATCTCACAGTACTTTGTGTTTCTATTGCTTTGTCTATGTTTTTCCTCTGTTTTTCAGATATTTCCATTGGAAACAAGTTTTGCCTTAATTTTCCCACCAGTTCATGTGGTTCGAATCCCAACATATTCGCAGCAAACTTGTTCACGTATTCCACCCTATCTTCCAGACTGATAATAAAAATTATATCATGCGCATTCTCTGCTAGGGTACGATAGGTTTCTTCACTGCGTTTTAAACGTGTTTCCATTTTGTGCTTGTATAATGCTATTTCAATGGTTAGCTTAAGTTCTTTATCATCAAAGGGCTTGAGAAGATATGCTTGGGGAAACGTTATTTTAGCCTTATCAATGGTTTTTTCATCACCGTATGCAGTGAGATAAATAATTGGAACATCAATACTGTTTTTAATAATATTTGCTGCTTCAATTCCAGTTATCTTTTCTTTCAAAATTATATCCATCAATATCAGATCTGGATGCTTATTGAGTGCAACTACTATTGCTTCTTCTCCTGAAGAAACAGTGCCCACGACAGAATATCCCCATTCTTCCACTTTATTCTGAAGTTCAAGAGCAATGGTTCCTTCATCTTCAACAATGAGTATATTTTTTTTGTTCATTCTCCCCCCAAAAAATATGAAATCGACTCTATCCAACAACAGAGTTTAAGACAAAAATAATTAATGGTCTAAAAATAAATTTAAACATCAAATATGATGATTAACTTCATTTAACACATTTTTCCTCCGATTTTTGAATAAAAAATAATCCAATTTTATAATTTGTAAATTTGTTTTCCAAGATATTTAAAAATTTATAGAAAAATTCCGAGGATCTGCATTTACAAATAATATCGTTGTTTTCTTTATTTGATTTCAATCTATTTTTGCATCAACAACAACATGATAAACACCGGGAGAGTAGGGTTTAATAATCCTAGCATTTATAATTTCAACTTTACCCCTTCCTGATGCCTTCGCAGCACTGATTATACGTTCTACAGGCCTTTTAAATTTGATGTTGTCTGGAACTGACTCATGGTAATGTAATATTCCACCATTTTTGAGTGTATCCATAGCTACATCAAGATATTCATGTGTGTTTCCAATATAGCCCATTAAAACACGATCAGCCGCAACATCTTGAGGTGCCACTTCCCTGCAGTTTCCAAGAATTGGTTTCACCACATCTTCTACTTTGTTGATCTTGATATTATCACACAAGTAGCTGTGTGATACAGGATTTATTTCTAAAGAATATATTTGCTCGGGACTTGAATGTACTGCCATTGGAATCGAAAAATAACCAATTCCAGCAAACATATCCACTATCACTTCTCCATCTTCAGGAAGGAGTGACATTCTCTTTCTCTCGGTTGTGTTACCTTTAGACCACATGATCTTGGAAACATCCAGCTTAAATCCACATTTGTTCTCCCGGTGGATAGTTTCTGTTCCTTCTCCAACAATTATTTCCACTTCCGGTTCCCTTTTCAAACCAGTTATACGTCCTAACTTAACTATCCTATTAACACCTGGAGTTTTAAGAAGCTCATCCTCATTTATCACATCGTTCTTAACAACCAGTATGTCTCCAATGACCTTCCCCTTCATACATACTACCTCATATCTGGAAGTTTAAATATTTTCAGATCATTACGATCCGATCTTAAGACAAAAAAGATAATTACCCCAACCTACCAACGTTATTCAATGATTATGACTGATAAATTTGAATGATTAAGGAGAGATTTTATGGTAAAAGTTAACAGAAATGAAATTCTCGAAATTTTAAAGGGATATGATAAGAAAAACATCACAATTGCAACGTTGGGCAGTCACACTTCACTCCATATTTTAAAGGGAGCAAAGGAAGAAGGTTTCAGAACTGCTGTTGTCTGTGAAAAGGGGCGCGAAGTTCCTTACAAACGTTTTAAAGTGGCGGATGAATATATCATAGTTGATAAATTTAGTGACATTGTAAATGATAATGTACAGGAAAGATTAAGGGAACTAAACAGTATCGTTGTGCCACATGGTTCTTTTGTTGCTTATGCCGGTTTAGATCGTATTGAAAATGAGTTTAAAGTCCCTATGTTTGGAAACAGAGATATATTGAGGTGGGAAGCAGAGAGGGATCTTGAGAGGGAACTGATGATAGAATCTGATATAAGGATTCCAATGAAATTTGAGGACCCATCCAAAATAGACAGAACAGTTATGGTCAAATTTCCAGGCGCACGGGGAGGTAGAGGCTATTTCGTAGCATCCACCCCAGAAGAATTCCATCAAAAGATCGATTCCATGATAAAGAGAAACTGGATTGGAGAGGAAGATGTGGAAAATGCCCACATAGAAGAATATGTTTCAGGGTGTAATTACTGTGTTCACTATTTCTACAGTCCTCTTAACAATGAAGTTGAAGTTCTTGGAATGGACAGCCGGTATGAATCCAACATAGACGGACTCACAAGAATTCCTGCCAAGGACCAGCTGGATGTTTCATTGGATCCATCCTACGTCATAACAGGAAACCATCCAGTGGTCATGAGAGAATCCCTTCTCCCCCAGGTATTTGAAATAGGGGACAATCTGGTTGAAGGAGCTAAAAAACTGGTTTCTCCAGGTATGAGCGGTCCTTTCTGTCTCCAAACATTATGTACCGATGATCTTGAGATAATAGTATTTGAAATGAGCGCCAGGATCGATGGTGGAACCAACACATTCATGGATAGTTCTGCTTACAGCTACCTTCTATTTGGAGAATTCATGAGCATGGGCCGAAGAATTGCTAGAGAAATTAAAGAAGGTGCAAAACAGGACAGATTGGATGTTTTAATAACCTAACTCAATCCTTTTTTTATTTGGTTCTCAAATAAAAACCCTTAGCTGAATAACAGACCAATTATTCAACAATCATTTTTTAAAAAGAAAAGATTTATAAGTATCTTCCACCAAAAAAAGCATATTAAAGGGCTTAAAATTGTTGAGTTGTTTTATTTATAATTATTTCAGATATTGCATTGAATATTTAAGTTATGTAAAAAAACTGGAGTTTGAAGCAATAATTTATATAGAATGAATTTTACATATAAGCCTAGAAATTAACTTTGAAAATATTTTTTAAAAACTATTTTTATTTATCGTGTTTTTTTAGAGGTGTATTTCATGAACGATAAAGATCGATTAAAAGGCACTACAACTGTTGGTGTAACTTGCAAAGACGGAATTGTGTTTGCAACAGAAAGGAGAGCTTCAATGGGTAATTTAATTGCCCACAAGGTTGCAGACAAAATATTTAAAATTGATGATCATATCGGAGCTACAATAGCTGGATCAGTATCAGATGCTCAAAAGCTTATGGGATATATTAGTGCAGAAGTGGCCCTTTACAGGCTAAGAAATGGTACTCCTATGAGTGTAGAAGCAGCTGCAAACATGACCTCAAACATACTTCATGCATCAAGATTCTATCCTTACTACGTCCAAACCCTACTTGGAGGAGTGGATGAAAAGGGACCTGCTCTGTTCTCATTAGATCCGAGTGGTGGAGTAATTAAAGATCTTATGATTTCCACTGGATCAGGTTCACCAGTAGCATACGGTGTGCTTGAAGACCGTTACAACGAAGAGATGGACATTGAAGAGGGAACATCAGTTGTAATTAGAGCTGTGAAAGCTGCTATGGAAAGAGATACCTATTCCGGTAATGGAATTAGAGTAGCAACAATAACTAAAGAAGAAGGATTTAAAATACTACCTGATGAAGAGGTAGCCAAAAAAATCGAAGAGTTAAACTAGTTTTAATCCTATCTACACCAGTATATTTTAAATAAAGCTTAAAGAATCACATAGAGTTGTAATGTGGTTCAATTAATTTTTCTTATTTTTTTAGACGTGATTTTATGGGATCAGAGATTCAAGAAATTAAAAATACAATAGTACAAAGATTACCTGATAGAGTACAAGTGGCTAAGGTGGAATTTGAAGGGCCTGAGGTGGTTATATACACCAAAAACCCGGAAATTATTACAGAAAACGGGGATCTAATAAGGGATCTAGCAAAGGATATCAGGAAAAGGATTATCATCCGATCAGATAAATCTGTCCTTACAGAACCTGAAAAAACCATTAACAGAATACATGAAATTGTTCCAGAAGAAGCCAAAATTACCAATGTTTCATTCGACGAAGTCACATGTGAAGTGATAATAGAAGCCAGGAAACCAGGACTTGTAATAGGTAAATACGGTTCAACTTCTAGAGAAATTATTAAAAAAACGGGTTGGTCTCCTAAAATTCTTAGAACACCCCCAATTACTTCAGAAGTAATTCAAAGAGTCAGAAGAACCCTGCGAAAAAATAGTAAAGAACGTAAAAAAATCCTACAAACTCTGGGAAACAGAATTCACAGGGAATTACCAGGCGAAAATGAATGGACTCGTTTAACTTCCCTAGGAGGATTTAGAGAAGTTGGAAGATCCTCACTGTTCCTGCAGACAAGCAATAGTAAAATCATGCTTGATTGTGGAGTAAACGTGGCTGGATCAGATGATAAAAGTTCATATCCATATCTTAATGTTCCAGAATTTGTATTAGACGATCTTGATGCAGTTATAATATCCCATGCTCACCTTGATCATTCAGGATTTTTACCATACCTCTACCACTACGGATATGAAGGACCAGTGTACTGTACAACACCTACACGAGATTTAATGACACTTTTACAGTTAGATCATATTGATATTGCACACAGAGAAGACAACCCACTTCCATTCAATATTAAACACGTTAAAAAAAGCATTAAACATACAATTACACTTGACTATGGAGAGGTTACTGATATAGCTCCAGACATACGATTAACACTACATAATGCAGGGCATATTCTGGGTTCTGCCATTACCCACATGCACATTGGTGATGGACAGCATAACTTCGTTTATACAGGTGATTTCAAATATGAACGAAGTCGACTCCTCGAACCTGCAGTTTCAAAATTCCCCCGTATAGAGTCTCTTGTTATGGAAAGTACCTACGGTGGTCATGACGATGTACAACCATCCAGAAACGATGCAGAAAAAGAACTGGTCAAAACAATTTACCGAACCCTTGAACGTGGCGGAAAAGTTCTTATACCTGTATTTGCTGTAGGTAGAGCTCAGGAGCTTATGATTGTTCTTGATGAATATATAAGACACGGCATGATAGAAGAAGTGCCGGTGTTCATAGATGGTATGATCTGGGAAGCAACAGCCATACACACTGCAAGACCAGAGTACCTGAGTAAGGACCTAAGGGATCAAATATTCCATATGGGCAGGAATCCATTCATCTCAGAAGTTTTCCACAAGGTAAACGGAGGGAATGAGAGACAAGAGATTGTTGAGGGTGAACCTGCAATCATTCTATCAACTTCAGGTATGTTAACCGGAGGGAACTCTTTGGAATACTTCAAACAGCTGTGCGGTGATGAAAGAAACTCACTGGTGTTTGTTGGTTACCAGGCAGAAGGATCCCTAGGAAGAAGGCTTCAGAAGGGTTGGAAAGAAATTCCACTCAAAGAAGAGGGCAAAACCAATGTTTATAATGTAAAAATGCATATTAAAACAATTGAAGGATTCAGTGGACATTCTGACCGCAGGCAACTCATGGATTATGTCAGAAGGCTGTCCCCTAAACCAGAGAAGATCTTATTCTGCCACGGTGATAACTACAAAACCCTTGATCTTGCATCCAGTATTTATAGAAGTTATAAAATAGAGACCAAAACTCCAATGAATCTTGAAACAGTCAGGATCCAATGAGTTTCGGTTTTTCAAATTTTTATATATTTTTTATGTACCATTTTCCATGGAAACAAAGGGAATGGTAATACTAACTGGACATAATCTTCCCATTGACAGCTGATTTAGATATAAGTTTTATAAACTGTCAAGTGTAAATATGCATTAATTAATTGTTGTTTTAAAAATTTTTGGTGAATTTTCATGGTAACCTATTCAGAATCAGGAGTGGACATTAGTCTTGAGGAGGTAACTGTTTCGGCATTGATCTCAAAACTGAAGGAAACTCTCAATTACAGAGAAGTCATAACAGAATCCGGACATTTTGCAGCTTTGGTTGATCTTGGTGACAGGGCAGTTGCAATGAGTACGGACGGTGTCGGAAGTAAAATACTAGTAGCAGAGATGATGGAGAAATATGATACTGTGGGAATAGACTGTATTGCCATGGTTGTTAACGACATCATCTGTGTAGGGGCAGAACCAATCGCAATGGTTAATTATCTTGCGGTAGAAAAGCCAGATCCAGATATGGCCGAAGAGATAGGAGAAGGGCTCAGGTTAGGTTGTAAACTTGCAAATGTAGCCATGATTGGAGGAGAAACAGCCAGCCTTCCAGAAATAGTGAAAAACTTCGATCTTGCAGGCACTGGAATTGGAATAGTGAATACCGACAGCATAGTCACTGGAAGTTCAATAGCTGAAGGAGATGTGTTGATAGGTATTGAAAGTAGTGGAATTCACAGTAATGGACTCAGTCTTGCCAGGAAAATTTTCTTTGAAGAAAATGATTTTAAAGTGTCTGACAAACTTCCAAATAATCCTGAAACAACAATTGGGGCAGAACTGCTTAAGCCAACCAATATATATGTGAATCCAGTTATTGAACTACTTAAAACAGATGTTGATGTTCATGGTCTGGCCCATATAACTGGGGGCGGATTTACCAATTTAAAACGATTGAAAAAAGGTATAGGTTACGATATTTCATCCTTACCCCAACCTCAATCAATTTTCCTGGAGATGCATGAACTTGGAGTTCCTGTGGAAGAACTTTACCGTGTTTTCAACATGGGCATAGGATTTGTTGTTATTGTGAAACCTGAAGATGAAACAAAGACCATTGAACTAATTGAAAAACACAACAGGGCTTACAAAATTGGTCATGTTAAAATTGATCCAGATGACAAAGTAACGATAAAAACCTTTAATGAAGGTACAATCATATTATAAAATGAATAGAAGGTGCATTAATGAATATAACAGCAGAACAGGAAAGATCAATCATAACAGGTATCTTAAAATGTATGAAAGTTACAGATGAGGATGCCTCCATTGTTGCAGATGTCACAGTAGATGCTGATCTTAAGGGATTTTCATCCCATGGTATTGGAAGATTTCCACAGTACATCAAAGGCCTTAAAGCAGGTACGATAGATCCTGAAGCAGAACTATCCATTGATAGTGAAACAGATTCTATGGTCCTTTTAAACGGAAATCATAAGTTTGGTCATGTAGTTACCTACAGTGCAATGGAAATTGCCATAGAAAAAGCTAAAAAAACCGGTGTGGGCATGGTTGGAGTTCATGATTCTAACCACTTTGGTGTTGCTGGCTACTACTCTGACATGGCCATAATGAACGACATGATAGGTATGGTCATAGCCAACACAGAACCTGCAGTTGCCCCCATTGGAGGTAAAGTACCGATAATAGGTACAAATCCCGTGGCGATAGGTATTCCTTCCAATAAAAATTATGTTTCTGTGGATATGGCCACTTCTGCATCTGCAAGGGGAAAACTTCTTGAAGCCAAACGTAAGGGTGAAAAAATACCTGAAAATGTCGCTTTGGATGCAGATGGAAATCCAACCATCGATCCTGAAGAAGCCTTAAAAGGTTCAATACTCCCATTCGGTGCACATAAGGGGTATGCTCTGTCTTTTATGATAGAAATCCTAGCAGGCCCTCTTGTAAGAGCTGCTTTTGGAAAACAGGTGACCGGAACTGCAGATCCTGGTGTGATGTGTACCAAAGGTGATCTTGTTATGGCCATTGACCCTTCTAAATTCTCTGATCTTGAAGATTTTAAAGAAGAAGTGGATAACTTTGTTGAAGAGATAAGAAATTCGGGAAATGTTTTTATTCCAGGAGACATGGAAGTGAAAAACATTAAAGACCGCAAAGAAAATGGAATATCCATTGATGACACTTTAATGGGCCAAATCGAAGATATTTCAGAAGAATTATCCTTCGATTTGAAGCAAATTTTAAGCGGTTCTTAAACATTTTTTTATATTTTTCATAATTTAAATTTTAAAATCAACTCGGTAAAACAGTATTCAATTTACATATTCAAACAAAATTAAGGTGTTTTTTTGGACAGTAGTCAAGCAGTTTACGATGCAATTAAAAAAACCGGCATAAATTATATTGTTTCACTTCCCTGTGTAAATCTGGGAAGGCTGATGGAGCTGGTTGAAGAAGATACAAATATAATCCATGTTCCTGTGACACGTGAGGAAGAGGGTTTCGGGATCTGTGCAGGTGCATTCATGGGTGGAAAAAAACCAGGGATATTAATGCAAAATTCTGGTCTTGGGAATTCTGTAAATGCACTTGCATCATTGTTTGAACTCTATAAAATTCCTGTACTCATGATCATGAGCCACAGGGGTACTGAGGGAGAATTCATGAGCGCTCAAGTACCAATGGGAAGGGCAACACCAATGGTACTGGATGCTTTGAATATAAAATATTTCAATCCTAAGAAACCTGAAGAAGCTTTGAATATTATTCAGGAAGCCTGGAAGTTAGCAGAAACTGAAGGTGCTCCAGTTGGCATACTCTTGGATATCAAATTTTGGTAGTGTAAATTATGAAACGAATAGAGGCTATAGAAAAAATATCTTCAAAACTCACCAATGAACTGGTAGTATGTAACATTGGATTTCCTTCGAGAGAACTGCACCATGTGAAAGACTCTCCAAATCAATTTTACATGATGGGATCCATGGGACTTGTATCTTCAATAGGCCTTGGATTGGCCATGTCTACAACTAAAAGGGTGGTTGTGATTGATGGAGATGGATCTTTACTCATGAATATGGGCAGCATGGTAACAGTTTACAATCAAAATCCAAAAAATTTGACATGGATAGTGTTGGACAATGAATGTTATGGATCAACCGGATCTCAGTGCACCTATGCTTCAAGCTTTCAACTAGGAGATGTTGCAAGATCGATTGGATATCAAAATGTTTATTCATTCGATCTAAACTCTGAAATTGATTTCAATGAAATTCTAAATTCAGAAGGTCCTGTTTTTGTGCATATTAAGGTGGAACCCGGAAATGCAGAGGTTCCTGTGATACCAATGGAACCTTTGGAAATTCTAGACAGGTTCATCCATGCCATAAAGGAATAACCAGTTTTTAGTAAAAATCTAAAAAAAATATTCGAAACCATTATTGCGGTTTTTGATCAAATTTTTTACACACATCCTTCAGTGCTTCCTTGATTGGAACCATCTGAGGGCAAATTTTTTCACATTCACCACATTCTATACAGTTGAAAGCTCTATTTTCTTCTTTTACTGTCATGTAATAATTCATTTTAGCATTGTCCTTATCCTGAAACATGTAAGCATTGTTTAGCTGCAATAAATTTGCAGGAATATCTACTCCTTCAGGACAGGGAGTACAGTAACCACACTGTGTACAGTTATACTGTTTTCTCTGCCTGTAAACAGACCTTACCTCTCGGATAATCTCTTTATCTTCAGAATTTAAAGAGTTGGGATAACCATGATCTGCTGTGTTAAGATTCTGCTTGAGTTCTTCCATGGTGTTCATTCCACTTAAAACAACATCCACATCATCAAGATCCCAGACAAACCTGAGTGCCCACTCAGCTGGATCCCTTTTTACTGTTGATTCATCCCATATTTCCTGAATTTCTTCTGGGACATTTCTAACTAAACTACCTCCCCTCAAGGGTTCCATTACAACCACACCAACATCATTTGCAGCTGCATAGCGGATTCCTTCCCTTCCTGCCTGATAGTTCTGATCCACAATATTGTATTGAACTTGACACATGTCCCAATTGTAGGAATCAATGACGTCAAAGAACAGTTCCAGTTCACCATGATAAGAAAATCCTGTGTGCCTAATTCTTCCATCTGCAAGGGCATCATCTAAAAATTCCAGCACACCGTTTGAAATCAAATTATCCCAGTAATTCTCTTTTACTGTATGAAGCAAGTAAAAATCAATGAAAAAATCAATATCAAGACGACTTAACTGCTCATCGAAGTAGTGATCCATGTCTTTTCTGTTCTCAACCATCCATATGGGCAATTTATCTGCTATGAACACCTTCTCCCTGTAGCCGTCCTTAACTGCTTTAGAAATTGCCAGCTCACTTTGACCATCATGATAAGGGTATCCCGTGTCCAGATAGTTAATTCCATTATCAATTGCTGCTCTTATTAATGGTATATCAAGATCCATATCTACTTGTCCATTATCATGGTTTTTAACAGGCAGTCTCATGCATCCAAAACCAAGAATTGATAGTTTCAAACCGGTGGCACCAAGTTCCCTGTATAACATTGTTTCACCTTGAAGAAAATAAAATTAGACTAATATATTTATATTTATCCCCTTCTTCTCTTAAATTCATCAAAAAGGTCGTCGATTTCAACTCCCTTGTATACCAGAAGAAGTAGTGTATGAAATATCAGATCAGTTGCCTCATAAACCAAATTTTCATTGTTTTTAGATGCGATTATGAGTTCTGCAGATTCTTCCCCAACTTTCTCAAGTATTTTATCCTCAGCCTTCTTATCAGAATCCCTCATGATATTTGAGGTGTATGAATCCCTGGGATTATCCCTTCTTTCTTCTAGTACCTGATAAAGTTCTCGAATTATGGAGTCTTTATTTTTCATTTTCTTGCCTCCTTTCTGAGGCTACTTGTAATTGCAATTAATGGATGTTGAGCATCATCGATGACTTCTATGTCATTGAAAGAAAAGATATTATTTTTATCAGCAGTCTTTTCTAGTCCAAGGTGTATGTCCTGGTCTAACTGGATCACGTAGGAGTCAATATCCTTACATCCAAGCTTCGATGCTGCCACTGTCCTGTGGTGACCGTCCACCAAAATGTACCTGTCACCAGTATGGGCAATTATGGTAGGTTCTGCAAGTCCCCTCTTTATTTCATAGGTTCTACCCTGGAGTTCGTCTGCAAATATTTTGTCCTGGGTAGGTCTGATCCTATCAATAGGCACCTTCATACGAACAATCTTTGTATCGATTTCGTAAAGCTGTTCAAGGGTTTTTTTGAAATAATTAACCTTCATTGGAGTTGATCTTTCAATATGAGATCTTACAATATCTGTGTTTGTTAAAATGCCCACTAGCTTAGAATTTTTATCGATCACTGGCAATCTAGATATTCCCATTCGAAACATTACCCTTGCTGCATCATTTATCGACATGTCTTCTTCTGCCACCACAATATCAGTGGACATTATATCTTTAACCAAAGGCAGCCATTCTTTTAAGAGAAGGTCGAATGCTGTCACCATCCCTATAACTTCACCATCGGTTTTAACTGGAAATCCATCGTGACCAGTGCCCTTCATGAGCATTATTACTTCTTCATTAGGAGTTTCTGGGTTCACGGTAATTACTTCTTTAGTCATGTAATCTTTTACAAGTGCCGAACTAGTCATAAAAATCTCCTATTTAGAATTATTAATGAATATTTTTTTTAATGAATTAATGAGGAATTCTCTGGAAAACAGGGATCAGATCCATCTCCCCTTTCATGTTCATGTGTTAAAACTTTACACCAATTCACACACATGATATGGTAATCACACTTACTGAATTAAACTCTGTTCTCCATTCCTTATGATACTATAGCTTTTTTTAAGTTTTCAGCCCTTTAAGTTCATGATCATATATTACATCGAGTTTAATTCTACTTCCAATAATTTGTTGGTTTCAGTAGGATCTGCCTTACCCCTCGTAAGTCTCATAACTTGACCTACCAAGAAATTTATGGCATTTTTCTTTCCTTCAAAGTAATCTGAAACTGCATCTGGGTTTTCTTTTATGGCCTGTTTCACTGCATCAAGAACCTGATCCTCACCAACAACACCAGTCAAACCCATTTCTTCTGCGATGGTACTGGGCATCTTGGTATTCTTTGGTAATTTCTCCATGATCCTCTTACCAGCTTTAGCCGTGATCTTCTTATTCTGTAACATGTTAAGTAGATCAACAATTTGAGCGGCTGTAATTTCACTCTCTTTGAAGCTCATCTTGTTGTAGTAAATTACTCTCTTGAGTTCATCCCTCATCCAGAGTGCAGCAAATTCAGGATCCACAGATTTAACAACTTCTTCAAACGCATCTGCAAGCTCCAATTCAGATGTAATTACCTTTGCATGGTCTTTACTGATACCGTATTCCATGACAAACCTTTCAGTTTTTATATGAGCAGGTTCTGGCATTTCTTCACGTATGGTTTCAACAGCTTGTTCTTCTGCCTGCATAGGTGGAAGATCAGGATCCGGTATGTATCGGTAGTCTTCAGCCTCTTCTTTGAGACGCATAGGCACTGTTATCATCTGGGATTCCAAAAATGCACGAGTTTCTTGTTTGATCTCGATTCCACGTTTTAATAGGTTTTTCTGCCTGATCATTTCAAATTGAAGTGCCTTGTAAGCCCCTTTGATAGAATTGACATTCTTTATTTCGGCTCTTTTACCGCCTTCAATTGAAATGTTCACATCTGCACGCATTGTACCTTCCCCACGTGCACTTCCACTGTACTCAAGAACTCTTATAAGTTCTCTCAGAAATTTTCTGGCTTCTTCAGGAGATTTCATATCGGGATGTGTAACGATCTCGATTAGGGGAATTCCAGATCTGTTGAAATCAACTGTTCCCATGTCTGGTTTGTACTGAGCTGGATCTTCTTCGATGTGAACATCGTAAATTCTGACTCCATTGAGTTCCCCTCCACTTCCAATGGGTATGGAAGTTCTCTGGTAACCCGATGAGAGATCTGGATAATCGTAATGTTTTCGTTGGAAGTAGGTTACTTCTGGAGAAATTTCACATCCCAACATCAGGGCTATCTTTATTGCAGAATCCAAAGCTGCTTTGTTTGGGGGGTATGGTTTAGCTCCGGGCTGATTCAGACACACAGGACAGATGTTTGTGTTGGCCTTAGCCTCTTTGTAGTTGGTATGACAGCTACAAAATAATTTAGAATCAGTTTCAAGCTGAACATGAATTTCAAGTCCGCATTTCATCTTAATGATTATTCCTCCGCTAAAATTATGATAGTAAAAAATTTTTTTTGAAAGGGTCGAAGTTCCCTAGAAAATGCCCATTATTATTCTTGTTCCTACATGGGCCAACATTGAATTTAATGTTTATCATAGTATCAATAAATAATGATTAAAGAACTTTTTGTAAAATTTTAGTGCCCAACAGATTAAAGCTCATGGTTATCGGGCTTTTTCCCCAAGGCATCTTTTAATGTACTGATTAATGTGTGGTTCTAGTTTCTCGTTAGAATAATCCGGAACCTTCAATCTATTAATATCGGTGAATGTTCCCTCAAGTGTTCTTCCTGCCCATTTAACCTCTTCTTCAACCCTTTTACCATACCCTGTGCCGTACATTTTAAACAATGGAAATTTGGTTATACCATTAGCGCCTGCAAGTAAAAGAGGCCCGATATTAGCGAGGTTATCTATCCAGGTGCCTGTAACAATCTCTAAATTCGGAAATTTGATCCTTGTAGCTGCCACTACCCCTGCATAGTAGAGTGAAGCTGGTTGGGGTGAATTTTCATAAACAGTATCCTTATGGGGATTCAAAGAGTAAAAGGTCACCCTGTCAATGTTGATATCATCTATCATTTCCCAAACGTATTCAAGGTCTTCAGGTTTTTCACCTAGTCCAAGTATGATAGTTATAGCTTTTTTAAAACCCAAATCACCAGCAAATTCAAGCATGTCCCTTATATCATCGAGTGATTTGCTTGGACAGATCTGTTTGTGGAGTTCAGGATTAGCAACTTCAACTGCACCTGTAATACCTGCTATTTCATCTCCAAAACCTTCAATATCCCGGGTTATCCCCATGTTAAGCCATACAGGTTTTCCTGTGATCGAATAGATTTCTTGAGAAATGGTTTTAATTTCATGGGTCTTGAAAAGACCATAACCTCCTGAAAGAAATTCTATGTTCCATCCCATTCTACGTGTGATCTCTGCCTCTGCAAGTACAGATTCTACTGTTCTACGGGCTTTTTGAGGATCTTTGATCTTGGGTTTTTGGGATGACATGTAACAAAAAGCACAATCTCCCTTCTCACAGTACCATGAAAGAAAAATTGCCCTCTCAAGTGTAACTAAATCACCATGGATTTCCAGATTAATTTTATTGGCCTTCTGTAGAAGGTCCAAAACATCATAGCTTTCAATTTTGTTAATTAAATTCATAATCTTTCCTTTCAAATAAAATCAGTGCAACTAAATTCCAAGTATTTGTATAAAATTAAGGCCCTAACAAATATATATGCTTGGATGAATGTAGGTTTTTGATTTATGATGGTATTCAGTTCATGTGTAAAGCTTAAAAA